>ENA-OPSV01000029-OPSV01000029.1-human-gut-metagenome-genome-assembly--contig:-NODE-29-length-104407-cov-23.989114_pt1 | contig 104407 bp, 90 predicted proteins | sample MGYA00241460_ERZ501912 | MGnify/ENA primary metagenome ERZ501912 (study PRJEB25962, sample SAMEA2042402) | human gut metagenome | biome: human gut; feature: human-associated habitat; material: faeces...
ATCCGTGTCATCCGCGTCTAAAAGATTATTTATCATTTAACTCATAACCCTACAGTAATGAGTCTATTTCTTATTTTTTGCCGATTGTTTGTTCTGATTTATTAATGTTGAAAGGGAGGTTTGTAATTGCTTGGTTATCAGTGCTGTTATAATGTTCCTATCTCAGTCCTATACTGAGATACCCTAAGTATGATACTGAGGTACCCTAAGTATACGACTGAGATAGGCTAAATATACAATTGTGCTTCTAATATTTATTTATTGTAAGTAATATTCTAAACTATTTTGAATGAATATATCTGTTTTATTATCAGGAGGTGTTGATAGTTCAGTTGTCGTACACCTTCTTTGTGAGCAAGGGTATCGGCCGTCTCTGTTTTATATTAAGATAGGAATGGACGGCACCGATTATATGGATTGTTCTGCTGAAGAAGATTGGGAGATGGCTACGGCTATTGCACATCGTTACGGATTACCTTTGGAAATGGTAGATTTGCAGAAAGAATATTGGGAACAAGTTGCTGCTTATGCCATTGATAAAATTCGTCGTGGATTGACTCCTAATCCGGATGTGATGTGTAACCGCTTCATTAAGTTCGGTTGCTTTGAACAGAAGGTAGGCAAAGAGTTTGATTTTACTGCTACCGGTCATTATGCCACTACGGTCCATAAAGATGGTAAGGCATGGCTGGGCACAGCTGTCGATCCAGTAAAGGATCAGACCGATTTTCTTGCGCAGATTGATTATTTGCAAGTCTCCAAACTGATGTTCCCCCTTGGTGGATTGATGAAACAGGAAGTACGGGACATTGCCCGCAATGCAGGACTGCCTACTGCCCGTCGCCGTGACAGTCAGGGTATTTGCTTTCTGGGAAAGATTAACTACAATGACTTTGTGCGTCGTTTCCTTGGTGAACGGCAAGGAGATATTATAGAATTGGAGACTGGAAAGAAAATCGGTACACACCGGGGGTACTGGTTTCATACCATCGGACAGCGCAAAGGATTGGGATTGAGTGGTGGTCCTTGGTTTGTCATTCGGAAAGATGTTGAAGCAAATGTTCTTTATGTCTCACGGGGATATGACACCCAATGGCAGTACGGGCGTGAATTTAAGATTCATGATTTTCATTTCATTACAGAAAATCCCTGGTTACATAATCAGGAAGTCGATGTAACTTTTAAAATCCGCCATACACCGGAATTTATGAAAGGAAAACTGATACGGGAAGGGGAGATCTATCGTATTGTATCTTCTGAAAATTTGCAGGGCATTGCTCCCGGACAATTCGGTGTCGTATATGATGAAGCTTCCCGGATATGTATCGGCAGTGGAGAGATTGGTATTTGAATAGTCTTTTTATATATAGTATTCCACTAAATCCACAATTCCTGCCTTCATAGCATATTTTGTCGCTTCGTGCACATTATTCACTCCTAATTTACGAAATATGTTTTTGCGGTGGCTGTTTACCGTATGAAAGCTAAGATTCTTCTCCGCCGCAATTTCTTTCGTAGTCTTTCCCAGAGCAATTTCTTTCAGTACACTTCGTTCGGCAGGTGTCAGTAAATCATCTTTCAGCGTGTGGCGTACGGGAGATGCATTGCTGCCGGACAGCAATAGATTACTGACATGATTACAGATAAAACGTTCTTTTCGCGAAGCGCATTGCAATGCCGATAGTATTTCTTCTTTTGAATTATCCTTTAGCACTACTCCGAAAGCCATACTGCTGAATAATACTTGTCGGAGAAATTCCATACTCAATTCATCAGAGAAAAGGAGCCAGTCTGCTTCTTTAAAACGCTCATGCAGGACAATTAACTCATCCGCACCAGAAAAATCAAATAACGTATAGTCCAGTATTACTACTGCTTGCGGATGCAGACGCAGTTGCTGAACTAATTCGGCTTTGTTATCTGCTTCCAGTAACAAGGCTGTGTCTTTCTGACTACTGAGTAGAAACATCATACCTGCTTTGGTGATGTCCTGGTTGTCTGCAATGATAAATTCTCTCATATTTGGATGCAAAAATATAAAAACTCCGCTGCAAATGTACACATTTCTGGCAATTTGCAGCGGAGTGGAAATATATATATTGTAAAGGGCTTTACCAAGAACGTCCTTTAAAGATGCTGGATTGGCTTAATGGAACGAGATTACCAGTCAGCGTCATCGTATTGGAGTTGAAATTCGGGCTGATGGTTACGGTAGCATTGTTTCCACCGTTAGTCAGCGATATGAAAATCTGTGCAGAGATACCGATACCCTGAATACTGAACTGGCAGTTAACGTTACCTTTCTTGTCAGTTGTAATCTGCATATCCGAGGTAGAACCATCTACAGTTACACCACCGATACCGTTAGGGCCGGGATATACCGTGTTGAATGCTACCTGTACGGTACCACGTCCTTGATTTACCAGTACGAAGTTGGTGTTAGAGTTAACGAAAGCTGTCTGTCCGTTACGGAACATCACCTGGTCGGCTTCCAGTACGAATTGGTGGGCTTTCAATGCGGCTACAGCGTCATCATACGATACTGCGTCGGCTACTTGTTCTTCAGCTTTCAGGCGGGCGCGTTCAGCGTCTCTTTGAGCCTTACGGTCTGCGCGGCGTTCCGCTCTACTTTCTTGTGCATACATGGCGGTTGTTGCCGCACTCATCATCACTAATGCTACTAATGCAATAAACTTTTTCATAATTCTTTAATGTTTAGGTTTTACGATTCTTGTTCGTTTATTGCAAAACAACCTTTATTCGGGATTGTTCACGGGACGCTTCACAATTTTATATCCGATGGCCGCAACGAGGATGCTCATTAATGGACTGATAATGTTGAAAAAGCAATAAGGAAGATAGGTCAGCGTAGATACGTTCAATATCGTTGCCTGCGTCATTCCACAGGTATTCCAGGGTATCAGAGGGGAGGTCACGGTAACAGCATCTTCCGTAGTACGGCTCAATAATCGGTTCTCATATCCTTTTTTCTCATAAATATTGCGAAACATGTTTCCGGTGAGGATAATACTGATGTATTGGTCGGCGGTAGTCAGATTGAGAAACAGTCCGGAGCAAACAGTGGATGCTACAACGCTGACTCTTCCTTTCATGAAACGTACAAAGACTGAAGTTATACTACCCAGCATACCGCTTGCTGTCATGGCACCTCCGAAACACATGGCGCAAAGAATCAACCAGACTGTATTCATCATGCCAGCCATGCCACGTGTAGACACAAGGTCGGTCAGCATACTGTTGCCGGTATCCAGACCGGTGCTTCCGTAGAATGTCATCATTACCCCTTTGAAGATGTTATTTTCTCCTGCTATTTCACGTAGCAAATCCGGTTGGAAGATAATGGCGCAAATACCTGCCAGCATAGTGGATATGAACAAGGTAATGATGGACGGAACTTTTCGAGCAATAAGTATTCCGGTTACCAAGGGAACAATCAGTAACCAGGGAGTGATTGTGAAGGTATCTTTCAGTGATGTGGCAAAGTCCGCCATGTGCGCAGTAGAGTTTGTTTCGATGACGAATCCCATTACTGTAAAGATAATCAGTGTGATAATCAACGATGGAGTGGTTGTAATTAACATATAGCGTATATGCCGGAACAAGGGCACGTCTGTTATGGAGGAAGCAAGTATCGTAGTTTCCGACAGCGGGGAGATTTTATCACCAAAATATGCTCCGGAGATAATAGCTCCTGCTATCCATCCTTCGTTGAACCCTTGCGCTTTGCCAATACCCATCAGTGCGATACCGATAGTGGCGATTGTTGTCCACGAGCTCCCCGTCATGACAGAGATTAGTGCGCAGATGATACAGGTTGATGCCAGAAAAAAGTCAGGATGAATAATTTGCATACCATAATATATAAGGGTAGGGACAATGCCGCTTATCATCCATGCACCGCTCAGTGCACCTATTATCAGCAAGATAATAATTGCTGTAGCAACTCCTGAAATATTATTTGTAATAGCGAGTTCGTAATCTTTCCAGGGGACACGGTAGAATGTTATACCTATGAATACGCAAAAAGCAGTAGTGGTCAGTAGGGAAATCTGGCTACCTCCTTCCAGTGCGTCACTTCCGAATGTATGTATGGTGGCAAATAACATTCCTACCAATAGCACGATAGGCAGGAGGGAAACTAAAGGAGAGGGAATTTTTTTCAATGAACTCATTCTGTTTGTTATATCAGTTAAAACTTTGCAAAGTTACAACAAATCTGATGATTATGTTTTATCCCTGCTTTTCCGCCAATAAATATTATTATATCTTTGCGTTTACTTGGAATAAAAATACAACTTTGGTGTTTAGTTAAACTTTATTATTGACAACGTATGTACAAGAAACAAATTGCCACAGATAAGAAAGTAATCACTTTTGGTGAAGTAATGCTGAGGCTTACTGCTCCTGATTTCCTTCGTTTTTCACAAACCAATCAAATGATAGCCACTTACGGTGGCAGTGAAGCTAATGTGGCCGTTTCGTTGGCTAACTTTGGTATTCCTACAGAATTCGTAACCCGCCTGCCGGACAATGCTGTGGCACGTGCCTGCATAGCTTCACTCCGTGCTAACGGTTTAGGTACGGAAGGCATTGTTTTTGGTGGTAAGCGCATGGGGCTTTATTTTCTGGAAAGTGGTGCGGCATTCCGTAATTCCAATGTGGTTTACGACCGTGAGGGTTCTTCTTTTGCCACATTGCGTCCAGGTATGATTGATTGGGAAAAGATATTCTCCGATGCTGGTTGGTTTCATTGGTCGGGCATTGCTGCGGCTTTGTCACAAGATGGTGCCGATGCATGCCGTGAGGCTCTTGAAATAGCTGACCGTATGGGATTGACTATCTCCTGTGATTTGAATTTCCGTAAGAAACTTTGGAACTATGGGAGTTCCGCTGCCGAAGTCATGCAGCCTTTGGTGCAATACAGTGATGTCATTTTCGGTGCCGAACCGGAATATAAAGAGATACTTGGCATACAACCTGTCGGTTTTAAAGCCGTAGATGCTGAGGATACTACGTTTGAAGCAAATCTTCCTGCTTTTGAAGACTTTGGTCGTCGGGTGGTGGAGCTTGTTCCTCGTTGCCAGAAGGCTTTTCTGGAACTTCGTAATTCCATTACTTCCAATCATAATCTACTGGCTGCCATTCTCTATTCTGATAACACATTGAAGCATACTGGTATTTATGATATCGAGTGCGAGGTGGATCGCGTAGGTGCCGGTGATGCTTTTGTCGGTGGTATGATTTATGGTCTTATAACGTATCCGGATAATGATCAAAAAGCGTTGGAATATGCTTTGGCTGCTTCTGCATTAAAGAATACCGTATACGGTGATTTTAATCATGTGATGGTGGAAGAAGTAGAGAGCCTGATGCAAGGAAATACATCAGGGAGGGTATCACGATAAGACAGTATTAATTCAAATAAGAGAAAAGGAAACAGCATAGGAGGATCTCAAATGCTGTTTTTTTATTTTAAAGATAAGATGATATACAGGTTGTAAAGCTGACGAATGCGATAAAATGTTATAGAAGATTTTCTTTAGCACTGGGAGTATGCTGAAAAATTGGACCCACTATCTGGCAGTTATCCAATTCTTTACAATCACTACAGGTGTTAAACCCTTTTTCGTTTACGCATTTGCGGATTGCGCACATATCGCTGCAATACATCGTTTTCACTCCATCCACACGACAGCCCATACAATTAATGGTATCTGCCGTAATCTCCGGTATATTATTCAGCTTACTCCACAGTTGAGCTGTTTTTTCTCTTAACTCGTTGTCATCTCTGACAGTAGCTATGCGGGCATCGCAACTTTCGCAATCTAATCCGCAACAAGCAATTAATTGTTTCATCATTAGGCTATGACTGTTGATAATTGGTTGATTGCAAATATAGTGATTCTTATGCGGCTTAATCTCATTGAATACATTTTTTCTCGATATTCTTTGCTCCTTTCATTTTTTATATTTTACTTTGCAACACAAAGTACTTTTTATATGGATAGAAATAAAGCAATAGAATCAGTAAATGAGATAAAAGAATTGATGGAAAGATCTTCTAAGTTCGTATCTCTCAGTGGAATGACGGCTGTATTGGCCGGAGTGTATGCATTAGCCGGCGCTTATGTGGCCGGTCAGTTATTAAGATCAGAAGATAATAGGGAAGGACTGATAATGGTTGCTTCACTGGTTTTGATTTTTTCAGTTGTTACCGCCTGTATCTTGTCCTGGTATAAGGCCAAGAAGATGCAACAAAAGCTATTCAGTAAACTAACCTATCGTATTGCATGGAATTTTTCATTGCCGTTGTTGACGGGAGGGTTGTTCTGTATAGCTTTACTGCTACATGAACATTACGGACTGGTATCTTCTGTGATGTTACTTTTCTATGGACTTTCTTTAGTCAATGTGTCTAAGTTCACTTACTCCAATGTAGCATGGTTAGGATATGCTTTTCTTTGCTTGGGTATTGCAGATTGTTTCTTTGAGGGGCATGGTTTAATGTTTTGGACAATTGGTTTTGGTGGATTTCATATTTTATATGGCATGTTGTTTTATTTACAGTACGAAAGAAGGAAATAATAGATGATAGAAGCATTTCAAAATATAAATAAGGCATTTGAAAGTAAAGTCCGTTTGGGTATTATGGCAGTTCTCATGGTAAATGAAGATGCCGATTTCAATACTCTTAAGGAATTACTTTCACTGACGGACGGTAACCTGGCAAGTCATACAAGGGCTTTAGAGGAACTGGGTTATATCGTTTGTCAGAAGAGCTTTGTGGGGAGGAAGCCGAAAACATCTTTCCGGGCTACTTCCGAAGGAAAGAAAGCTTTCAAAACTCACATAGAAGCATTGGAGAATTTTCTGAAATCAACATAGATGTTTGGCTTCACACAAAACCGGACAATACTAAATATCTTACTTAATACTATTTTATTATGGACAATTTGAATGACAATTTGAACGAAGATTTCAATGGAGATCTTGCAGAGAATCTGAATGAAACGAGAAAACAGGCAAGTGGTTGTCTGCGTCGTTTCTCTAAATCTATCAAGGCAGTGGTCATTGCTTTCCTTATTCTGTTGCTACTAATTCCGATGTTTATGATCGAAGACATGATTTCGGAACGCGGGCGAACACAGACGGATGCTATTGCCGAAGTCGGTCAGAAGTGGAGTCTGGCGCAGACAATTACAGGACCTTACATCAATCTGAAGTATCCTATCACACAGGAAGATAATGGTACGAAGAAGGTGACTATGGGAAATGTTACATTGCTTCCTGACGAATTGTCAATAGACGGACAGTTGAGTACGGAGATTCTTCGGCGAGGAATTTATAAGGTGAATGTATATCAGTCGGAGTTGGTAATCAAGGGATTTTTTAGTTCGGAAGAACTTCGTAAGAGTAATGTAGACATGGATGTACTTCAATATCAAAGAGCGGTAATATGCTTGAATCTGACTGATATGCGTGGTCTCAGCGAACAGGTTAGCATAACTTTGAACGATTCTGTTTATATGTTTGAGCCGGGGATGGATGGACGCGGCATTGAAAGCATGGGTGTTCATGCCATTGTCGACCTTTCCGCTCTGAAAGATGACCGGAAGTTACCCTATGAAATGAAGATAAAGCTGAAAGGATCTCAGTCCATTTATTTTACTCCCTTGGGTAAAACTACGAGAGTTGCCCTGAAAGCAAACTGGAATACTCCAAGTTTTGATGGTAATTACCTGCCGGAGAAGCGGGAGATTACGGAGAAAGACTTCTCTGCGCAATGGCAAGTGCTGAACTTGAACAGAAATTATCCGCAAGTGTTTATAAATTATCAGAATGCCAGTATCAAAGATATTCAGAACTCTAACTTCGGAGTTAATCTGAAAATGCCGGTAGAACAGTACCAGCAGTCCATGCGTTCCACTAAATATGCTATCCTGATTATTCTGTTGACCTTTACAGTGATATTCTTTACGGAGATAATGGAGAAAACCCGTATTCATGCTTTGCAATATCTGTTAGTCGGTTTGGCGCTTTGTCTGTTCTATAGTTTGTTGTTGTCCATGTCCGAGCATATAGGTTTCAGCATGGCATATTTGGTGGCATCAGTGCTTACGATTATGCTGGTAGGAGGCTATATGCTGGGGATTATTAAAAGAAAGAAACCGGCGTTTATTATGGCAGGTCTGCTCAGTGTGCTCTATATTTATGTTTTCATTCTTATACAGTTGGAGACTTTTGCATTGCTTGCCGGTAGTCTCGGATTGTTTGTGATATTGGCTATGGTGATGTATTTCTCTAAAAAAATTGATTGGTTCAATGAATAAGCCAGGCTGAATAAAGAATGTCCTTTGGGGGAAATTCATGATCTGTGTAAATATGAAGAGAGTGTCAGCTAGCAAGCAGACACTCTCTTTATACTTTCTAATATGTTCTCAGTTTTTTCTTTGAGACATAGTGAGCAATTCTTCTTTAATTTTTTTTATTTCTTATACCAGTCTTTGTTCTTTTCTCCATTACTGCTTACCCAACCGTCATATCCACTATATAACAGATTGATAGCTGTTTTTTCATTAGCACTGTCCAGCAATTTACTTAAATCGCTTTCTGTTGCCCGGCTCAGGAAAAAGGCAAATGGGTAATTACCTTTACGTACATAGTATATACTCTGATTGGGGTTAGATGCATCGTCTCCCTGCCCAAAATACTTCTTGTTTATTTGGGATGTCGGCATTTCCTGAGGAATATGTACTTCCCATCGCAAACCGTCTTCATCATTTTTGAATATAAAAGCTTGGGCTTCAGATTGCTTTGAAATGGGCTTACTGTAATTAACGGTAACCTTATATTCTGTTCCCATATTTTCTTTCACATTTGTGGTCAAAAGATATACATTATCCTGAGGCTCGTATTCAAATGTGGTTTCTGTAAATTCCTTTTCACCTTGTTGGCGAATAGAGTAAGTGGTAGATTCTATGTTTCCTTCCGTTTTGAGACGGAATGCTAAGCCGTTCTGGTTACTGGCTATATTTTGGAAAGTCTTGAAAGTAAATGATTCGGAATATATTAGATTCTTTTCATCGAAAGTGCTGCCATAGTTATATCTTACGACTACATCATTCATATCATAATCTCCCTGACTGGGCCAAAGGTCTTCAAATGCGTATGTACCTTTCAGGAAGTCAATGCTTGTCTTGTCTTCATCAGGATTAGTTACAGGAATATCGGTGATAGCATCTACCGGATTAGATTTTAAAGTAATGACAACATCGCTGAAATTCTCGTCAGTCATATAATCTTCAAAAGAAGTCAATATCCAATCACCATATCTATAAACAGCAGTACGCGGTTCTTCAAAGTTCACGCCTTGATCGTTTAAGCTCAAACCGCTAGAGGTGGCGGCGCGATATTTCTTGTATCCGCTAAAGCTGCCAACATGATTGCTCCAGCCATTGGTTGCCAGAACAAAACCGATTCTGTAACCTGCGGGGAAGGTTGTAGTAGCGCCTTCTTTACTTCCGGTTGCAATATTAGGATAATACATCAGTTGTACGGCAGTCAGTGGGTCAATACCGGCACTTTTCTTTGCTTGATTGGGATTATTAGACCAGTTACCATCTTGGGTGTTAGGAAATAACATGATTACATGGGCATCATTCAAGTTCTTTGGTTGTTCTCCGTCTTTATAATAATAATATCCCAATGAACAGGTCCAACAAGTATTTTGTCCCAGAAATGTAACTACTACTTCAGCATCCTTGTTGACGTACATATCCGAATAACCGCGATATTCTTGTGGACAAGTTGTATGAGTGTTTATAATACGGGTGTGCGCAGTATATAAACCATCCTTTTTAGTTGCTGCTAATTTTCCCTTGTACTTATAATTAATATCCCCGTTTTTATACAGATTGTATGTACCTAACCAGGTTTTCCATACCTCATTTCCGTAGCTATTACTTACCAGATAACTGTCGTATGGAGTACTGGTATTAGTAATTGTACGAGTATCAGTACTAGTATTATCTGTTGCTTCGATACTTCCATCCACAACATTTGCCTCCATCAGGGTTTGTGCAAAGAAAGCGGGAGAATAGATATATACCTTTGTCAGGTATGAAGGCAATTCCAGTTTACCTTGGTAAGTACCGTCTTCTTGGGTATAGGCAGCAAACAGGTAATTTACATCCTGACGTTTGGTATAAGTACCATATTCGCTTTCGACGACAGGCATTTCATCATACACTTCAAAATAAACATTTGATTGTACAGCACCATTTACGTAATTTACATTTAAGTTTACGTCCTTTTGTACAGTAGAGAAGGGGAAGGTGTTGAATTCTTTTTCATCTTCCTTAGGGCCTTGATAAACATCTTTGTCTGTGCAGCTGCTTAATGCAAATGCAGCAATTAGAGTAGTTCCTAATAATTTTTTCCACATATTATTTAGTGTTTAGAGATAATTCGCGTTTTCTTTTTCCGGTCTATGTGTGATCCTTACAAATGCAAGAGAAATCAGTGCTCGGTTGACGTTCGTAGAAAATGATCATAATAAACAACTGCAAAGATATTGTATAATTCTTAAATATACAACTAATTTCTTGCTTTATTGTTCGAAAATTCTTCTTTATTAGTCAAAATCTACAATTTTACTATATGTGTGGGAGATTTCTTTAGTCAAAAATTACAAGAATTTAATAGAGATATTACCGTATTGTTCATTATAGAACTTCACTTTTAGAGTTATGTAATATGTTAAGTTGCTGTGTTTGTGTTAAAAATAAAAATCCCTATAATCAATAAGATTATAGGGATTTATTATTTTAGTTAAGTAATTATTTACTTGCTCAAAGCCTGAGCTACGTCTACCGCACAAGCCACTGTACAACCTACCATCGGGTTGTTACCAATTCCCAGGAATCCCATCATTTCTACGTGAGCAGGAACTGATGAAGAACCAGCGAACTGAGCGTCTGAGTGCATACGGCCCATCGTGTCGGTCATGCCATAAGAAGCCGGACCGGCTGCCATGTTATCCGGGTGAAGAGTACGACCTGTACCACCACCGGAAGCAACTGAGAAATAAGGCTTACCAGCAAGCATGCGCTCTTTCTTGTAAGTACCTGCAACCGGGTGTTGGAAACGAGTCGGGTTAGTAGAGTTACCAGTGATAGATACGTCTACGCCTTCTTTCCACATAACAGCTACACCTTCACGAACGTCGTCGCAACCGTAGCATTTTACTTTGGCACGTTCACCGTCAGAGTAAGCGATTTCGCGAACAACTTTCAGTTCAGAAGTATAGTAGTCGAATTGAGTTTGTACATAAGTAAAGCCATTGATACGAGAGATGATCTGTGCAGCATCCTTACCCAAACCGTTCAAGATACAACGCAGAGGTTCTTTACGTACCTTGTCTGCTTTAGCAGCAATTTTGATAGCGCCTTCTGCAGCAGCAAATGACTCGTGACCTGCCAAGAAAGCAAAACACTTAGTCTCTTCGCGCAGCAACATAGCTGCCAGGTTACCATGACCGATACCAACCTTACGGTCGTCGGCTACAGAACCCGGGATACAGAAAGCTTGCAGACCGATACCGATAGCTTCGGCAGCGTCAGCAGCATTCTTGCAGCCTTTCTTGATAGCGATAGCTGCACCTACTACGTAAGCCCACTTTGCATTTTCGAAACAGATCGGCTGAGTTTCTTCACACGTTTTATAAGGATCAAGTCCGGCAGCGTCGCAGATGGCGTTAGCTTCCTCGATGTCTTTGATGCCGTTAGCGTTCAAGGCTTCAATGATGCCTTTGATACGACGGTCTTGACTTTCAAATTTTACTTCTCTAATCATAATTTCTTTCCTCCTTATATTATTCGTGACGTGGATCAATATGTTTAACTGCTCCCTGCTCAGGTGTTACGCGACCGTAAGTACCGGTAACTTTCTTCAATGCTTCGTTAGCATCTGTACCCTTCTTGATTTCATCCATGAATTTACCCATGTGAACGAATTCGTATCCGCAGATCTCGTCATTCTTATCCAAGAAGATATTCTTGATGTAACCTTCGGCCATTTCCAGGTAACGAGGACCTTTTGCCAAAGTACCGTACAGTGTACCTACCTGGCTACGCAGACCTTTACCCAAGTCTTCCAAACCTGCACCGATAATCAAACCACCTTCAGAGAAAGCGGACTGAGTACGTCCGTAAACGATTTGCAGGAAAAGTTCGCGCATTGCTGTATTGATAGCGTCGCAAACAAGGTCAGTATTCAATGCTTCGAGTAATGTCTTACCCGGAAGGATTTCGGCAGCCATAGCAGCTGAGTGAGTCATACCAGAGCAGCCGATTGTTTCAACCAATGCTTCCTGAATGATACCTTCTTTTACGTTCAAAGTCAGTTTACAAGCACCTTGTTGAGGAGCACACCAACCTACACCATGTGTTAAACCTGAAATATCAACTATTTCTTTTGATTTTACCCATTTGCCTTCTTCGGGTATGGGAGCCGGTCCATGGTTAGGACCCTTCTTTACAACACACATGTGTTCCACTTCGTGTGAATAAGTCATAATTAGCTCTTTTTTTAAGTTATATAAATTAAAAAACGTAATCCACTTTCTAAAATTGTTCGCAAAGTTACTCCTTTTCTTTATTTATGCAAATCGAGTTATCTGACTTTTTTTATAAAAATAAATAATAAGAGACAGTGATTCTGTGTATTGCAATCTCCACATTACAATAAAATTAACGGGGACTTTTGAAACTGTACTTTTTCCCTCCGGAATAAACCTTGATGACGGCAGGTTCAGTAAGAGCGTATTCGGCCTGTTCGTCAAGACTTTGATGTGAGGTTATAATTCGTCCCGATAAATCATAAATGTCGATACGTGCTCCGGCGGAGAGTCCTTTAAGGACAATTCGTTTTTCTTGTCGGATACATTTCACTGCATCCGTTGCATTGGAGGAGGGAAAAGAGATGCCAGTAGTAGTACCATATAAATTGAAATCATTGCTACTTGGGGAGTTATTACTATTTTCATAGCAAGCCTTCATCAAATGATCTACGAGGCTATTGATGTAAAGCTCCAGATAAGAGTATCCGGTTGTCGGTTCTATATCCCGATAGCTTTTTCCGACGGGAAGATATTGAGCAGCCCAGATATCAGGAATGCCGTCATTATTAGAATCAGTTGGCTTTTCTTCGCTGCTATATAAGAGATATCCTTCGGTATCGGCTTGCGAGTCAATTAATCCGTTGCTGCTGCCGTTGCTTCCTTCGTAGGTATAATTCCCCTGTTTGGTTTCAGAAACAATACGCTGGTCTATGGCATCCCGTTTCAGGCTGGCACCTGCGTAAGCCAGTACTTTTTCATATGCTTGGGGGGCTGTATGGGTACTTACGGGTGATACAGTGAACTCGACGTTACTTTTGATACTTTCTTTACTCCCGTCCGGTAAGTCTGCATTTTTGGTATTAGGATGAATGCCTTCCCAGTTATCAGCGTTGGCATCGGCTATCAAACCAAGCAACTTATCTTTCTTTTTGTGGTTTTGTATCTGAGGACAGGTATTATCAAAATAATTGCCATCTACATAGAATATTCCCCAGACACCTTTGGCATTCTTTTGTGTACCGTCGTCTGCATTCGGTTGGAAAATACGGTTCACAAGCTGGTCTTTGGTAGAAGTGGAAGGACCGGGCTTATAGTAGTTATTAATAAAGTTATAGCTGCCACCCTCTCCGGCATAACCACTATTGATAGGCCCCCAATTATAGAATACATTATTTCTCAGGTCAACCAGTTCCGCATCGGGAGTACCGGTGTAGCGGCTACCACAAAGACGGGGAGTCCGGCTGCTATGATGTGCCAATAAATTATGGTGGAAACTGGCACCTTCGCCACCCCAGATACCACCATAACCATGGCCGCCTTTACCATGTACGGAGTTGGTAAGACTTTCGCTGAGAATACACCATTGCATGGTAAAATTCTTGTTGTCATAGAAGGAAGAACATTCGTCGGTACTCCAGCTCATCGTGCAATGGTCGATGATGATGTTCTGATGGTTACGTCCCCACAAAGCATCATCTTCCGTCTTTTTCTCGTTGCCCATGCGGCAGCGGATAAAACGGATGATAACATTATCGGCCTTCACAGCCACTGAGTAATTCTTCAGACAGATGCCATCACCGGGTGCTGTTTGTCCGGCAATAGTGATATTAGCATTCTTAATTTCAAGGGTACTGAGCAGGCTGATAGTGCCGGATATATCGAACACAATCGTGCGGTTACCTTTTTTGAGTCCTTCGCGTAGTGAGCCGCTTCCACTATCATTTAGGTTTGTGACGTGATAAACATCTCCGCCGCGTCCTCCGGTAGTGGTGTAACGGGCAAATCCCTCGGCGCCGGGAAAGGCGGGAGTTGTTTGGGCTTGTGCAAAGACTGCACATAAAAGAATGATAAATAGAAGTGCGTAGTTTCTTTTCATGGTTTTATGATTTATATTCTGATGGGACAAAAGTATGCGTTTTCTGAGCAATGAATGTCGATAAATTCTTTTTCTATGTGGAAGTTTAGGTCTTACTGTGTCATTTTTTAATAAATTTTTCCTATTTTCGCATTAGAATAGAGAAAATAAAAAGCTGGTGGTTACAGAAACTTCTTATACATTTATTAGTATTAGGCTTGATGAACGGGAGTTCCATAATGTTTTTGATAAATATTATGTGGCGCTTTGTTTGTTTGCAAACCAATATACAGAGAATGAGGAAGTCTCTGCGGATATCGTGCAGGATTCTTTTGCTAAGTTGTGGCAGATCAGAGAAGATTTTTTCTATTTGCATCAGGTCAAATCTTTCCTTTATACTGCCGTACGTAATAAGGCTCTCAATGAACTGGAACATTCTAAAGTGGTATTTGAATATGCTCAGAAAGTAATTGAGAAAAGGAAAGATTCTTTTTTCCATGATGCAGTAGTCGAAGAAGAGACTTGTCGGATGCTGACGGATGCCATTGATAAGCTTCCCGATCAGATGCGGGCTATCATGCGATTGGCCATGGAAGGAAAAAAGAATGGAGAAATAGCTGAGTACCTAAATGTATCCGTTGAAACGGTACATACTCTTAAGAAGATTGCCTATAAAAAGCTTCGTATATATCTGAAAGACTATTATTATTTCCTTATTCTCTTCTATTTGTAAGCGGCCGGTTAAAAATAAACATCGTTTCAGGTTTCTTTCTACAACTGGTCCGTAGTATCTCCGTACTATCTCCATGCCATCTCCGTGTCATCTCCGTATCAAGTCCGTACTAAGTCCGTTCGTATAGATACGGAGATGATACGGAGCAGATACGGTTCGGGTTATGAGAAGCTTTTATTTTTTCGTCGATAAATGGAATACAGCCATATCACTTTCCGTTCCTATTCTGAAAGGCGGTCCCCAAAGAGATAATCCGCTGGAGACGTATATGTGGCTGTTTCCCCATTGCCGATAGCCATGGCTTTGTTCATAGATGTAGTCTGTCACCCAATTCATGGGCCATACTTGTCCACGGTGTGTGTGTCCGCTGAACTGTAAATCTACACCGGCTACCTCGCTTTCGGTCAGTTTATACGGCTGATGATCCAACAAGATGATGGGTTTACTTTTATCTATCCTTGTCATTAATTCTTGCAAGGAGCGGCGGGCCGTGTTCGACCGGTCATCGCGTCCTATCAGCTGTATGCCGTTGGGAAGCGTGACTACTGAATCGCGCAGCAACTGTATGGGTGTATCTTGTATGAATCGGGCACTTGCTTTAATGCCACTGATATATTCGTGATTGCCGGGAACCATATAAACACCCAATGGAGCTCTTAATTCCGACAGTTCCTCCATCATCTTTTCAGTGTAAAGAGGTACTACGCTGTTATCAATTAAATCTCCTGCGATCAAGATCAAATCGGGATTTTGTTCATTAATCATTTTCACATACCGTTTCAAGACTGTTTTCCCGGTTCCATTACCCAAATGCAGATCACTTACGGCAACTATCTTAACTGGTTTGGCGTCACCGGCTAAAGGTTTGTCGAGGGCGATGTTGATTGTATTTGTCTTAGGATGACGGTAATTATAGTATCCATATCCTAATAAGACGACCGTGAATATTAGAGAGAGGATGAAACCGTAGTTGAAGGGGACACGGCAGAGTCTCAGCAGATCAAACGCGAGCAGGAACAAAACCATGTATAGAGTGAAGATCAGCCAGCCGGTCCCTACTTCATACATGGTATGGGATAAGAAAACCGGCATTTTTATATTGCGGGTTAGCATAGTTCCTACGATGGATAAAGTCGCGAGCCAGAACAATACGGCCAATGAAATTTTAATTCCACAGGGAAGACCGGATAACGCTTGTATACCCCTGTAAAATATATAGGTATTTCCGCCAAGGTATACGGTAATAAGAATAATGAAGAATATCGGCATAAAATTTATGTATTGAGTTTAAGTGGCAAAAATAAGCTAAATTCCGGTTTATTAAAAAAAAAGTGCTTTTTGATTCACCATGATTTTAATTACTCCTGTTTTATTATAAAAGACAACGAAAAAAGTTCAATTTATGATAAAACAGGATTTTTATATAGCTAATATTATAGCCAGGCACTTATCCGGTGAAATCACTCATGAAGAGAGCGTTCAATTGGAGAGTTGGCGAAAGGAAGATTCTGCCCACGAAGCCCTCTTCCAGAAAATATGCAGTAAAGAGAATCTTAAAAAACATGTGGAGAAAGGTGTGTCATTTGATGTCGCAACCGGCTGGCTGGAAGTACAAAAGCGTATTAGGAAAAGCAATAACCGGGAACGGATGATGAAAATACTCCGTTATGCCGCTGCTGTTTTAGTCCCCGTCTTTTTTGTAGGCATTACGCTGAAGTATACTGATTATGACCATTCTTCTGATAAGTCCGTGCTGATTACCCAGCCCATATTGCCGGGGGCTGCCAAAGCTATATTGACTTTGGACAATGGGGAAACAATCAATTTGAATAAAGAAACAGCGGATGCTTTGCGGAAGATAGAAGGTACGCATATTCAGGTAGATTCGACCACTTTAAACTATCGGTTGGCACAGAGCACATCTGCCCGGCCGAAACCTGTATATAATAAGGTGGAAATTCCACGTGGCGGTGAGTATGCGTTGGTGCTGAGTGACGGGACAAAGGTTCATTTGAACTCAATGAGCAGCCTCCGTTTTCCGGTTGCTTTTACTACGGGTAAAAGAGAAGTAGAACTGCAAGGCGAAGCCTATTTTGAAGTGAGTAAAACCGGGCAGCCCTTTATTGTAAACGTCAATGGCATGCAAGTTGAAGTATTGGGCACAACCTTCAATATCTCCGCTTATCCCAATGAAGAATATCAGACAACTTTGGTCAACGGTTCGGTGAGGGTCAGTGCCGAAAAGGGTGAAAGCCTTATTCTGAAACCGTCGCAACAGGCCACCATCGTTTCGGGTGGTAATTTCATCCAAGTGCGAACGGTGGATACTTCGTTCTATACTTCATGGGTAAAAGGAAAGATCAATTTCAAAGATCAGCGTCTGGAAGACATTATGAAGATACTTTCCCGCTGGTATGACATGAATGTGGTTTATGAAAATGAAGGACTTAAGAATATACGTTTCGGTTGTAACCTGAATCGTTATGAAGAAATAACTCCTTTCGTCAAGTTGCTGGAAAAGACGGAAGAAGTGCATGTGAAAATTGAAGGTAATACAATAACATTCCATAATTAACCCAAAAATGATTACTATGAACAAGAAAGGACACAAGAATCAAGCTGAAAGAAGCAGTAGACGTTTATGGATAACGTTGCTGTTTTTCTGTTTCACAGTTACCGGTTTTATGCAGGCTGCCAATGCAGTGTTTGCACAAACCACTGTCACAGCAACCTTTAAGAATGCCACTCTTAGCGAAGTGCTGTGGGAAGTTCAGAGACAAACAGATTTCACCTTTGTGTATAGCACTGAAGAGGTGAAAAATGTAAAAGTAGAAAAGTTGATTGTGAATCATGAAAAGATTGCTAATGTGCTGGATAAATGCCTGAAAGGTAGTGGGCTGACTTATACGGTTCATGATGGTGTCATTGCCATCAAACCTGTTTCTAAGGTTGAAGAAATGGCAGCACCACAGCAAAAGACAAAGCTGAATGGTACTGTTGTAGACGAAACTGGTGAAGCCATTATTGGTGCCAATGTAATAGTGAAAGGCACTACTAACGGTTGTACTACTGATTTAGACGGTCATTTTACCCTTGATGTAGATCACCTTCCTGCCACTTTGATGGTTTCTTATATCGGTTATATCCGCCAGGAAATCAAGGTTACTTCTGCAAAGACGATTAAAGTGGAGATGACACCGGATAATAATCTGATGGATGAGGTCGTCATTACAGGTTATGGTACCTTCAAGAAATCTGCTTATGCCGGTTCTGCTGCCAGTGTAAAAGGAGAGACTTTGAAAGATGTTCCGGCAATTTCTTTTAAAGACCTGCTTCAAGGTAATGCTCCGGGCGTACAGTTCACTTCTTCTTCCGGTCAGCCGGGGGCGTCTTCTTCTTTGAGAATTCGTGGTATGGGTTCTTTTAATGCCAGTAACTCACCTCTTTATGTAATAGATGGAGTGCCAATGCGCTCAGGTACCATCAATACAATGAGTTCGGATGCCGGCCTTGATATTATGTCTACCATTAATAGCTCCGATATTGAAAGTGTTACGGTGATAAAAGATGCTGCTGCCGCTTCACTCTACGGTTCGCGTGCTGCTAATGGCGTCGTACTAATCACAACGAAGAAAGGTAAAGCAGGAAAGCCTTCCATTTCTTTGAAGGCCGATTGGGGTAGTTCTGATTTTGCTATGGATTATCGTCCGATTATGGGTGGAGAAGAGCGTCGCCAGTATATCTATGATGGTTTGGTAGCCGGGCAGATAAAGAAGGGTAAGAGTGAAGCCGATGCAATGGCTTATGCCGATGGAGAAATTGATGATTATGCTCCGGTTCCCTGGTGTGGATATACGGATTGGGATGATGTTCTGTTTAAGAAAGGAAATCACCAGTCTTATGAGGCTTCTCTTTCAGGAGGAACAGATAGGTTCAAATATTACTCTTCACTTTCTTATCTGAAGCAAGACGGTATTGCCATCAACTCAGGTCTGGAACGTATCAGCGGACGCCTGAATGTGGATTTTCAAGCTACCAGCAAGTTGAAATTGGGAGCCAATGTCTTGTTTGCTACGGTTAACCAGGATGTATATAGTGAAGGGACTTCTTATTCTTCCCCTTTCTACACTTCACGCAATGCTGTGGTACCTTCTGATCCTATATACAATGAAGACGGTAGCTGGAATCGTGACTTGATTCGTATTGGTGACCGTAACCCGTTGTTGTCGGCAACTTACGATTATCAACGCGAGTATGTGACCCGTACATTCAACACCATCTATGGTGAATATGAATTTATCAAGGACCTGAAGTTTAAGTCTACATTCAGCTATGACTATGTAATTACGAAAGGTAAAGACTGGAGTGACCCGCGTACTTCCAACGGCGATGATATCAACGGTGGTATGAGCAAGAAGTATTATGAATACAACAAAATGGTATGGGCCAATCAGGTGAGCTATAAAACTTCGATTGCCAGAGATCATCACATTGATGCGCTGGTAGGTTACGAAATAGACGATCAATACCGCGATTATCTGTCAGGATATGCCACTAACTTTGCAACTCACGATAAAAATCAAATCAGTAATGGTATGAAGACGGAATCGGTTGGTGGTAATGATACCCGTACACGTATGGTTTCCTACCTGACTCGTTTGAATTATGATTATAAGAATAAATACTATTTGGGTGGTAGCTTCCGTACGGATGGCAGTTCTCGTTTCCAAAGAGATAACCGTTGGGGTAGTTTCTGGTCAATATCCGGTGCTTGGCGTATTATTGAGGAAGAATTCATGTCTCCAACTAAGGATTGGTTGACTGATTTAAAGATACGCGCATCTTATGGTGTGAATGGTACCCTTCCTTCCGATTACTTCGGATATATGGGATTGAGCAGCCTGACTAACGGTTATCTGGAACAACCGGGCATCATTCAGTCGCAACTCCGGAATGATGACTTGCAGTGGGAGACAAACTATAACCTGAATCTGGGTCTGGACTTCGCACTTTGGAACCGTATTAACGTTACTTTGGAGTATTACACCCGTACCACCAAGAACCTGTTGATGGACCGTCCTATCTCTATGACTACCGGCTTCAGCAGTTACCTGATGAACATCGGTGAAGTAAAGAATAAAGGTGTGGAACTGGAAATCAGTTCAACCAACATCCAGACTAAGGATTTCTCATGGAATACAACATTCAATATTTCGCATAACAAGAATAAAATTGTAACCTTGGATGGCATGCAGACGGAAATCAAGAGCGGTTCTCAAATTCGTAAAGTAGGAAAATCATACCGTACTTTCTATATGATTGAATTTGCAGGTATCAATCCGGAAACCGGTGCTCCCCAGTTCTATACAAACGATGTGGACGAAAATGGAAACTACATTAAAGACATCACCGAAGAAATCAATAAAGCTCATGCCATTGTGCTTGATAAACATGCAGAGCCCAATGCTATCGGTGGTTTATCAAATACGTTGCGCTATAAATGGTTCGATCTGAACTTTATGTTCTCTTACCAGTTTGGTGGTTACTCTTATGACAACTGGGCACAGAAAACCGAACATGGCGGTAATGACCTGGAAGCTAATATCCCGTCCTACTATAAAGATAGTTGGAAGAAGCCGGGAGATGTTACAAAATATGAGTTATTCTACGAGAAACCCTCTGTAGCAATGAATAAAGTAACGACTACCCGCCGTCTGCACAGCACTGATTTTATCCGTTTGAAAACGCTAACATTCGGTTTCACTGTTCCGAAGGACTGGACACGGAAAATCGGTATCGAGAATGTACGTTTGTATGCATCGGCCAATAACCTCTGGACATGGGCGGCATATGACTATTACGATCCGGAAGCAGTGAGTGGTGGTACTGCCATTTGGGGGACTCCTCCTTTGAAGACTGTAACTTTTGGTATAAATGTAAATTTCTAACCCGATAAAAACGAGATATTATGAAACCATTAAAATATTTATTTATCAGTTCCATGTTGTTCGTCGCTACTTCTTGCGGCAACAGTTGGTTGGATTTGGAACCTTCCACTTCGGTAGATACTGAAACCAGCATTAAGATATTGTCGGATGTTGAGTTCACTCTGAATGGCATTTACAGTACGATGCAGAGTTCGGATGCCTACTCCGGACGCCTGGTATATTATGGAGATGTGACGGGTGATGATATGCAGGCTGTTAGCTCTACTAAGCGTGTAGCTAACTATTACCGTTTTAACTTTACTAAGGATGATAACCCTTCCAGTCATTGGTCTTATCTTTATTCTATCATCCAGAATTGTAATCTGATTTTGATGAACATTGATAAACTGGTGATTGATGAAGACGACAAGGCATATCGGGATGATTTGAAAGGAGAGGCACTAGCCATCCGTGGTCTGGCATTGTTCGATCTGACCCGTATCTTCGGTTATCCGTATCTGAAAGATGACGGGGCATCACTGGGTGTGCCTATTATAGAAGGTCTGTCCACTATTGATAGCAAGCCGACACGCAACACTGTGGCTCAATGCTATACAAAGATAATCGATGATCTTACCCAAAGTCTCTCTTTATTGGGTGAAAAATTCAATAAGGGCAAAATAAACAAATGGGGAGCAATGGTACTTCTCAGTCGTGTTTATCTCTACAAGGGTGAAAATGCCAATGCTTTGAAAATGGCGAGCGATGCTATTATAGGAGCAGAAAAGAATAAATACGCTTTATGGACCAATGAAGATTACCCCACGGCTTGGGGAGAAGATGCTTCAGCCTCTAAACCGGGTGAAGTATTGTTCGAAATCGTAAATCTCACTACTGACAGCCCGGGTAAAGAAAGTATGGGTTATCTCAATTCTTATGACGGTTACGATGATATGTGTATCACTTGTTCTTTCTATCAGTTCCTGAAGGAAGACCCGAAGGATATACGTCTTAAGTTGCTGAGCTTCGATAAGAAATATTATGCTTATGTAAATAAGTATCAGCCGCAACGTGAAGAGAATATTGAAGATGCCAATATTCCGTTGATCCGTCTTTCCGAGGCTTATCTGAATGCAGCCGAAGCCGCTGTTAAGGAGAATGATAATGACGCTGCTGTTAAGTATCTCGACCCGATAGTGAAGCGTGCTAATCCGGATAACACAGTGGTAGGACAGACTATAACTTTGGAGAGAGTACTGAACGAACGCCGTAAAGAACTGGTTGCCGAAGGACACCGCATGTATGATGTTATCAGAAATGGATTGACAGTGGAACGTAAGGATGTAAAAGATAGTAATCTGAGTAAAACCAAGCATGACACGAAATATATGACGTATGACTGGAATTTCTATATGATTGTACTTCCTATTCCTAAGAAAGAAATGGATGCCAATCCTAATATGGAACAGAATCCTGAATATGGTGGAAGATAATTTAAATAAATGATATATGACGAGTAAGACAAGTTTCATGAAGTACTTTCTTATCGCATTTACTCTAATGTTCATCAGTTCCGGCCTAAACGCCGGAACTTTTGGTTCAGACGGTAAGAAGAAAGACAAAGAGAAAAAAGAAGAGTTATCAGCTGACGGGCCGTATGTGCTTTATCAGCCTGATGGTAAAACGCGTGTCATCAGTGTCGATAAGAAAGGGAAGATTATCGACACGACTTATGTTGCACTACCCGAAGATTTTACTCTGCATGTGGTAGATCATAAAGGGCGGTTTCCGTTTGATGTGAAATTGCATCCGGTGAAACGCCCCGATTGGCAATATCGGCAACCGGAGAAAGTGTTTGTTATGTCCGACCCGCATGGTAGGTTGGATTGTGTTATTAGCTTGTTGCAAGGTAATGGGGTTATCGATAAAAACTACAATTGGAGCTTCGGCAGTAATCACCTGATGGTTATCGGCGATATTTTCGATCGTGGAAAAGATGTACCGCAAATATTCTGGCTGTTTTATAAGTTGGAAGATGAGGCCGCAAAAGCAGGTGGAACGGTTTCTTTCCTGTTAGGGAATCATGAGCCGTTGGTATTGGCCAATGACTTGCGCTATACGAAAGATAAATATAAAGTGCTGGCACAGAAATTGAATATGAATTATCCTAAGCTTTTTGGACCCGATACGGAATTGGGCAAATGGTTAGGAACTCGTAATGCGATGCAGACCATTGGCAGCGACCTTTATGTTCATGCCGGGTTAGGCAAGAATTTCTATGACCGTAATTTAAGCATTCCTACCGTGAACGAAGAAATGAGTAAAGCCCTTTTCATGAATAAGAAAGAACGCAGGGCTCTTTCTCCATTGACCGCATTTCTGTATGGTAATGATGGCCCCATCTGGTATCGTGGCCTTGTGCGTACGGATGCCAAGTATCATCCAATGGCACAGGATAGCCTGCAAATGGTGATGGAACGCTATCAAGCCAAACATATTATCGTAGGGCATACCATCTTTAAGGATATTTCTACTTTTTATGATGGCAAGGTTATCGGTGTCAATGTAGACAATAAAGAAAATCAGAAAAAGAAACGTGGCCGTGCATTATTGATTGATAAGGATACTTACTTTGTGGTAGGTGATAAAGGTGTCCTGCGGAAATTGTAGGAACACTTTTCATAGTTTTTAGTCTTCTTGTTATACCTTTATCTTTTAATTCCATATCTTTGTCGTGATAATTAGAAAAAGGCATAATAAGAAGACTATGATAGAAATTACTGATGCCGCCTTGCGCAAAGCCGCAGGCGAGGGAATGGATACTTTTATTCAGGTATTTACCGACAGATATAAAGAAGTGATAGGTGGTGAACTAACTGCTGAATCCATGCCATTACTGACAGGTGAGCAGCACACTTTGCTTGCTTACCAGATATTTCGTGATGAAGTAATGGATGGTGGCTTCTGTCAGTTGATACAGAATGGGTATGGTGGTTATATTTTTGCCAATCCATTTGCTAAAGTGATGCGTCTGTGGGGAGCGGAAGATTTCGGAAAACTGGTATATAGAGCTAAAAAGATTTATGATGCCCATCGCGAAGATCTGGAACGGGAACGTACAGATGATGAATTCATGGCTATGTACGAGCAATATGAAGCTTTCGATGAACTGGAAGAAGAATTTTTGGAAAAAGAGGAAGGAATCACAGCTATGGTAGCCAGTTATGTAGATGAACATCTGGAACTGTTTGCTAAAATCGTCTGACAAGAGAGTTTTTGGGCAATCTTGTCTGCACACCTACATCCATGTGCCTGAAACCCTTTGCTGATGGGAGGGAGAGGCATGTGTAGGTAAGCTGAAAAAGTGGTGTAGATAAACTGTTTGTCTACACCACTTTTTGTAGAATATTTACAAAAAAAAGACTTATCTTCTTGTCTGACAGTTGATAATTCGATAAATGCTGAATAGAGGTATTTTGTGTGAAAAAGCAGCGTTTTTGGGTCTTATTATCTCTAATATAGGGCTTTCTTCTTATCAAAATCGTATTTCCCCCCTTTCTTCTTTAGGATTTATCCGTAAATGACTAAAGAAAGATCTCTTTTCCTTTACTTCTAAAAGTATACACCCTTAATTTAAAATCTGGTTAGGTCTAAACTAAAACTCTATCCCCCAATTGTGGGCCCGTTGGTTTCCATCTGTGGGCTATCCGTTTTCCAATTGTGGGCTGAACAGCCCGCAATTGGAAAACAAAGATTAGAATAAGGCATAGTGATAAAAAGGTTAAGGCAAAGTAATGTTTTACTTTAACTTTATTGCTATTTATCTGTTGTTGGGAAGATGTTCGCCACAAGTACACTGTTTGGTTGCTACACTTTTCCTTTCTCTGATATTACGTTGTTTGTGAATTGATGTTAAATAGGAGGCAGGGGGTGCAGTATTTAGATTAATATTTCATTTACTCTTAAAAACAATGAAAAAATGAGGAGAGTGCAGTGTTACTCAATTCTTTTATCTAAATTTGCAAACTCTAATATTTATAGAACAATGAAAATGGCTAAATTTAAAATCTGGATGGTTGCCCTTACCTTATTAATGGGTGTTTCTTTAACTTCATGCTTTAATAGCGATAATGACCCTACAGTCACAAGTTTTGCTTATGGCAAGTGTACAGATTTTTATCCTCCTACTTTCCAATTATTTAATGGACAGAAATTGGTTGTATCGGGTTCTTCAACAACAACTTTTAATATGGGGGAAATTTATGGTTTCTATTACCAATTTGATTCGGAATTGCAATCTCCTGATGCAGCTTCTATAACAGTGACACTTTATAATGGCATTGAGCCGGTTTCTATAAATGCAAAGGGTAATGAAGGACCAGTAAGTGCTTCTGAATCTACAAAGGCAAATTCAGCTTTCTATGCATTTTCCGGTAATGTCTCTTTTTCAAATGGTACTGTGAATATAGATCCGATTGTTGTTTTTGATAATGAATACATGATTGTAACTCCTGTGTATTGGGTGAAGCAGGAAAGCAGTGATGAAAAGCAGAAAGAAGAATTGGCAAAACATGCTTTTGTACTTACTTATGATTTGGAAAGTGTAAAGCAAGGAGATACAGAATTTGTCTTGACTTTGAATCATGTAATAACTGAAACGAGTGAAGATCCGGTTGCACGTAATGTATATACTTCTACAAGCAAGGCATATCAATTAACTTCCGCACTAAATATGTTTGGACTTAAAGCAGGGCAGAAGCCGACTAAGATTAAAGTAATTGGTCAGGTTAACACTTCGAAGAATTCTTTGGAAGGAGCTACTGAACAAGTGTGGGAATATACAGTTAAATAATTTGGATTATAAAGCATTATTCCATATAGCAATGTTACTGATTTCCTCTCCGGCCAAGGCCTGGGAGGAAATTCGTTTGGAAGAGGATAGGCGAAAAGTATTTACTGCTTTTGTCTATCCTATGATTGGTTTATGTGGATTGTCCGTCTTCATCGGTTCTTTGCTGGCGAAGGGATGGGGCGGTCCCGAGAGTTTTCAATATGCCATGACGCAATGTTGCGCGGTGGCAGTATCCCTCTTTGGAGGATATTTTCTGGCAGCGTATCTCATAAATGGGATGCGCGTTAAAATGTTTATGATGGACAGTGACATGCCATTGACGCAACAGTTTGCGGGCTATGCGCTGGTTGTTCTTTTCTTGCTCCAGATTATTATCGGCATATTGCCGGACTTTAATATCATCGGATTGCTGTTGCAGTTCTATATTGTGTATGTGGTGTGGGAGGGGGCTTCCACGTTGATGAAAGTAGAAGAAAAAGACCGGTTACGGTTTACAATCATTTCTTCCATCCTACTGATTGCCTGTCCTATGCTCATCCAGTTTATATTCAACAAGCTGACGATGGTGCTTAATTAACGTTTGAAATCATGAAACAAGCTCCTGTTAATATAAAAAATAAGCGTGCTACATTCGATTACGAATTGGTAGACACTTATACCGCGGGCATTGTGCTCACGGGTACGGAAATTAAATCGATCCGCATGGGTAAGGCAAGCCTTGTAGATACCTTCTGTTACTTTGCCAATGGCGAGTTGTGGGTGAAGAATATGCATATTTCCGAATACTTCTACGGTTCGTATAATAACCATTCGGCACGCAGGGAGCGCAAACTCTTACTTACTAAAAAAGAACTTGATAAACTGGCGCGTGGAGCAAAAGACCCCGGCTTTACAATGGTTCCCATTCGTATGTTTATTAATGAAAAAGGGCTTGCCAAAGTGGTAGTGGCTCTTGCCAAAGGTAAAAAGCAATACGACAAGCGCGAAGCGTTGAAAGAGAAAGATGATAAACGCGATATGGCGCGGATGTTTAAGAGATAATATCATTCTATCACTGAATACAAATGGTTTCTATTGAAAAGTTGGTGCGTGAGCGCATCCTTATTTTAGACGGTGCTATGGGCACCATGATACAACGGTATAACTTAACGGAGGAAGACTTCAGGGGGGAGCGCTTTGCTGACATCCCCGGGCAGATGAAAGGAAACAATGATCTGCTTTGTCTGACGCGCCCTGATGTGATACAGGATATACACCGTAAATATCTCATGGCAGGTGCCGATATCATTGAAACCAATACGTTTAGTTCTACCAGTGTCAGTATGGCCGATTATCATGTGCAGGAATATGTACGTGAGATGAATCTGGCTGCCGTTAAACTGGCACGTGAAGTAGCAGATGAATTTTCTACACCTGATAAACCACGTTTTGTAGCCGGCTCTATCGGGCCTACCAATAAGACTTGCTCCATGAGTCCCGATGTGAATAATCCGGCTATGCGTGCGCTGACTTACGATGAACTTGCCGATGCCTATCGGGAACAGATGGAAGCCTTGCTGGAAGGTGGAGTAGACGCTCTGCTGATAGAAACCATATTCGATACATTGAATGCCAAAGCAGCTATCTTTGCTGCGGAAAAGGCGATGGAGGCTACAGGCGTTCAAGTTCCTGTTATGCTGTCCGTTACCGTATCCGATACAGGCGGACGTACTCTGTCGGGACAGACTTTGGAGGCTTTTCTTGCCTCAGTTCAGCATGCCAATATCTTTTCGGTAGGCTTGAACTGTTCCTTTGGCGCCCGCCAGTTGAAACCTTTCCTGGAACAGCTTGCTGCCCGTGCTCCTTATTATATCAGTGCATACCCCAATGCGGGATTGCCCAACAGCCTGGGACAATATGACCAGACGCCTGCCGATATGGCGCATGAAGTGAAAGAGTATATTCAGGAAGGTCTGATAAATATCATTGGCGGTTGCTGTGGTACGACCGATGCATACATTGCCGAATATCCTGCCTTGATAGCCGGTGCTGCTCCTCATGTTCCTGCTCCGAAACCCGAAAGTCTTTGGCTTTCCGGCCTGGAATTGTTGGAAGTGACTCCTGAGAAGAACTTTATCAATGTGGGAGAACGCTGTAATGTGGCCGGTTCCCGCAAGTTCCTGCGTCTGGTTAATGAAAAGAAATACGATGAAGCCCTCAGCATTGCCCGTCAGCAAGTAGAAGACGGGGCGCAGGTGGTGGATGTAAATATGGACGACGGCCTGCTGGATGCACAGGCTGAAATGACTACTTTCCTCAATCTGATTGCTTCTGAGCCTGAGATTGCCCGTGTCCCTGTGATGATTGACTCCTCTAAATGGGAGGTAATCGTTGCCGGATTGAAATGCCTGCAAGGAAAGTCCATCGTGAACTCAATCTCTCTGAAAGAGGGAGAAGAAAAGTTTCTGGAACATGCCCGCACGATCAGGCAATATGGTGCGGCTACCGTAGTAATGGCTTTTGATGAAAAAGGACAGGCGGATACATACGAACGTAAGATTGAAGTGTGTGCCCGCGCTTATCAGCTTTTGGTTGAGAAAGTGGGCTTTAATCCTCATGATATTATCTTTGACCCTAACGTCCTTGCCGTAGCTACGGGTATGGACGAACATAATAATTATGCTGTAGACTTCATCCGGGCTACCGGTTGGATACGTAAGAATCTGCCGGGTGCGCATGTCAGTGGTGGCGTTAGCAACCTTTCATTCTCTTTCCGCGGCAACAATTATATCCGTGAAGCCATGCATGCAGTGTTCCTTTATCATGCCATCCGTGAAGGAATGGATATGGGAATCGTAAATCCGGCTACGGCTGTACTTTATACCGATATCCCTGTCGATATACTGGAACGTATAGAGGATGTGGTTTTAAACCGTCGTCCCGATGCTGCCGAACGCCTGATAGAAACTGCTGAACAACTGAAAGCTGCTGCCGAACAACAGAAAGGTAATGCCACTGATAAACAAGTTGCCCCTCTTTCATGGCGTAATGGAACAAGTGTGGAAGAACGTTTGAAACATGCTTTGACAAAAGGAATTGGTGACTATCTGGAGGAAGACTTGGCAGAAGCCCTGAAACTTTACCCGAAAGCTGTGGATATCATCGAAGGTCCTTTAATGTCAGGTATGAACTATGTAGGTGAGCTCTTTGGCGCCGGAAAGATGTTTTTGCCTCAGGTGGTGAAAACAGCCCGTACCATGAAGAAAGCCGTTGCCATTCTTCAGCCTGTAATTGAAGCGGAAAAACAAGAAGGCTCCACTTCCGCCGGAAAAGTCCTGCTTGCCACGGTGAAAGGTGATGTACATGATATAGGCAAAAATATCGTTTCTGTGGTCATGGCCTGCAATGGTTATGAGATTATAGACCTTGGTGTGATGGTACCTGCCGAAACGATTGTTCAGCGTGCCTTGGAAGAAAAGGTGGATATGATTGGACTCAGTGGTCTGATAACCCCATCATTGGAAGAAATGGTACACGTGGCTATGGAACTGGAAAAGGTAGGTGCCGATATTCCTTTATTGATAGGTGGAGCTACTACCTCTCAATTGCATACAGCATTGAAAATAGCTCCTGTCTATCATGCTCCTGTAGTTCATCTGAAAGATGCTTCGCAGAATGCAACAGTAGCTGCCCGCTTGATGAATCCGAAAGCCAAAGAAGAATTAAAAGAAAAATTAAGTTCAGAATATCAACGGTTGCGTGAAAAGAGCGTTACGCAAGCACCGAAGACTGTTTCGTTGGAGGAGGCGCAGAAGAATAAGCTGAACTTATTTTAGCTTCCTCACTTCTTTATCTTCTTCTTATACGTCTCATACCTCCCCATAATATCCCTCACAAAGTTATATGTCTCTATTCCACGGAAGTATCCGTTTTTACAGACAGGGTCGGTGAAGTATTCTTCATTGCTTTTCAATAAGATGAAGTTTTCTACATTGTCTTTCCAGATATACTTGTTCTTTCCATATTTCTCAGCCAGTGCCATTGCATCCTGTACGTGGCCGATACCTGAATTGTAGGAAGCAAGTACGAAGTTGAGCCGTTCTTCTTTCGGTACTGAAGAGAAACTCTTACTGGTAGCATTGATATATTTTATGGCAGCCTTCACGCTTTCTTCCGGATTCTGTTCTTTTCCTTCGGGGAGTCCCATGGCACGTGCTGTAGCAGGCATCAGTTGCATTAGCCCTTTGGCACCGGCCCATGAAACGGCTGTCGTATCAAAGTTCGACTCCGTATATGCCAGAGAAGCAAGCAACCGCCAATCCCAGTCTATTTCCGAAGCATACTTTTTGAATAATTCGTCGAAATGTGAAATCTTTCCCTCACGAAGAGAAAGGATAGAAGTGTGTGGAGTTGCCTTACTGATCTCAAAATATCTTTTCATACTGGCAGTATAGGCGGGAGAAGTCATATTCTCTTCATGCCATTTATTAGCGGCTGCTGCCAGTTCCGGACTATCCTTGCGCACCGCCCAGGAAGCCCTTTGGTCGAAACTGATGGATAGTTTAATATTTAGGTTGGGGTAATACGTAGTGTTAAGTCTGGCTACGTCATTATCGGCCACCGTATAAGGAATCTTTCCCTGGGATACTTGTGTGATGAGGTCCTCCACTGAAATACTGTCATTAGTCACTTTGTGGATATGGATGCCGCCACCGAGTTCTTTATCCAGATTTACCAAACGGTCGTAATATTTCCCGGGCTTTACATATACATCCTTACCTATCAGTTCTGTTACATCCGTCAGCGGTTTTGTCTTCCCACCTGCGCGTTGCACAATAACCTGGTGTGTGATGACCTCTTCACCGCAATAGATCAGACTATCTTTTAATTCCTTCGTGATGGGGACATTATAGGCAATGATGTCTCCTTCGCCTGCCAGTAACTTTTTTATAAGTCCCTGTACATTCCTTGCCACCACTACGCGCAGTTTTACCCCGAGACTTTTGGCAAACTGTTCACTCAACTCGTACTGGAACCCCATTTCCTGGCCACGATAGTTGAAGTAAGAAGTAGAACTGTATAGCGTCAGTACAACGAGTTCACCGCTATCTTTTATCTGTTGCAAATCGCCCACAGCTTCATCGGGCATGGAACCATGCCGTTTATTTCCGCACCCCGACAGGCAGCACAGACATAACAAGGCAATCAGGAAAAGATTAGCAGTTACCCTCATTTAATTTTTAATTTTCAATTTTTAATTCTCAAAGATGCTTCTTTATATACATCGTCAGAATATCGATTGCCACCTGATTATTTCCTCCTTCGGGTATAATCAGGTCCGCATATCGTTTGCACGGTTCGATGAATTGCAGATGCATAGGCTTCAAGATACGGGTATACCGCTCCATAACCGCTTCTGCTGTACGTCCGCGCTCCACTACATCCCGTTGTATGACACGAATCAGACGTTCGTCCGGATCAGCATCCACAAAGATTTTGAGGTCCATCATGCTGCGCAGTTTCTTATCGCACAGGGCAAGAATCCCTTCAATAATCACTACTTCCCGTGGCTCGATATGAATCGTTTCGGGCTCTCGTGTACAAGTAAGGTACGAGTAGGTGGGTTGTTCAATGCTTTTTCCTTCACGCAGCATGGCTACATGTTTAGATAAAAGACTCCACTCGAAGGCATCCGGGTGGTCAAAGTTGATGTTCTGTCGTTCTTCTACAGGTACATGGCTACTGTCCTTATAGTAAGAGTCTTGCGGTAACAGTACCACTTCACCTGCCGGCAGGCTTTCAATGATTTTACGTACGACGGTGGTTTTTCCCGAGCCAGTTCCGCCTGCAATTCCTATTATTAACATCCGTTTAAGTGTATATTTAAAACAAAACGAGTATTTTTGCGGTTAATATTAATCGCTTCGGTTGACAAATATATAGATAAATCATTAAAATTGCAAAGTTATGGTCAAACACATTGTATTATTTAAATTAAAAGACGAAGCTCCGGCTGACAAAAAGCTGACAGCAATGAAAGAATTCAAGGCCGCTATCGAGGCTTTACCAGCTAAAATATCTGTTATACGTAAGATAGAAGTTGGACTCAATATGAATCCCGGCGAAACTTGGAGCATTGCCCTCTACAGCGAATTTGATACGCTGGACGACGTGAAATTTTATGCTACTCATCCCGAGCATGTGGCAGCAGGCAAGCTGATTGCTGATGTAAAGGAGAATCGCGCCTGTGTTGACTACGAGATTTAATAATAAATTATAGATTATAAGGATGAGAAAAATACTATCCATTTGTCTGTTGCTGATTGCTGTCGTGGCACAAGCGCAGATACAGGAGCCCGTCAAGTTTAAGTCGGAACTGAAGACGCTTGCAGCGGGAGAGGCGGAAATTGTATTTACCGCTACTATCGACAAGGGTTGGCATGTATATTCTACCGACCTGGGTGACGGTGGTCCTATCTCGGCTACCTTCAATGTAGAGAAGATATCCGGTGCTACAGTTTTAGGAAAGTTGCAGCCGAAAGGAAAAGAAATAGCTTCTTATGATAAGTTGTTCGAGATGAACGTACGCTATTTTGAGTCTACGGCACAATTTGTTCAGAAGCTGAAGCTCACAGGAGGAGATTATAAGATAGAAGGTTTTCTGGAATTCGGTGCTTGTAATGATGAAAACTGTTTGCCTCCTACGCAAGTAGAATTTAATTTTTCAGGTAAAGCGGAAGTCGCTAAAGGTGCAGCAGCTACAACTCCTGCTGAAAAGGTAACAGCTCCGGCAGAGGACACGAAACCGGAAACCCAACCTGCTTCTCAAACTGTAACACCTGCGGACACAGCTTCTACTGGCATCATAGGTGGTGCAGATGGTCCGACGGATATAAATGTGGCAGGCAATATTGACTTGTGGAAACCTGTCATCAATGATCTGCAATCTTATGGTGAAACCACTTCACAGGAAGATATGTCATGGTTCTATATCTTTATCACCGGATTCCTCGGTGGACTGCTGGCATTGTTTACCCCTTGTGTGTGGCCTATTATCCCTATGACAGTAAGTTTCTTCCTGAAACGTTCCAAAGATAAAAAGAAAGGTATTCGTGATGCCTGGACGTATGGCGCTTCCATCGTGGTGATTTACGTAACTTTAGGTTTGGCCATTACGTTGATCTTTGGTGCCAGTGCGCTGAACGCACTTTCCACGAATGCTGTGTTCAATATCCTTTTCTGTCTGATGCTGGTTGTGTTTGCAGCTTCCTTCTTCGGAGCTTTCGAACTGACGCTGCCCTCTAAATGGAGCAATGCAGTAGATAGTAAAGCGGAAGCAACAAGCGGTTTGCTCAGTATCTTCCTGATGGCATTCACGCTTTCACTGGTATCTTTCTCTTGTACAGGTCCTATTATCGGTTTCTTGCTGGTACAGGTATCTACAACGGGTAGCGTGGTAGCTCCGGCTATCGGTATGCTTGGTTTTGCTATTGCTTTGGCATTGCCGTTCACGTTGTTCGCTCTGTTCCCGTCCTGGCTGAAGTCTATGCCGAAATCAGGCGGTTGGATGAATGTCATAAAGGTTACCCTCGGTTTCCTGGAATTGGCTTTCGCTCTGAAGTTCCTCTCTGTAGCCGACCTGGCTTATGGCTGGCGCATTCTCGACCGTGAAACGTTCCTGGCATTGTGGATTGTTCTGTTTGCTTTACTGGGCTTCTACCTGTTGGGCAAGATCAAGTTCCCGCATGATGATGACGATACGAAAGTGGGAGTGGGCCGCTTCTTTATGGCACTTTTCTCACTGGCATTTGCCGTATATATGGTTCCCGGTTTGTGGGGGGCTCCGTTGAAGGCGGTCAGTGCTTTTGCACCGCCTATGCAGACTCAGGACTTCAATCTCTATAATAATGAAGTGCATGCCAAGTTCGATGATTACGATCTGGGTATGGAATATGCCCGTCAGCATGGCAAACCTGTAATGCTCGACTTCACCGGGTATGGTTGTGTAAACTGTCGTAAGATGGAGCTTGCCGTATGGACAGACTCTAAGGTAAGTGACATTATTAACAACGACTACGTACTTATTACACTTTATGTAGATAATAAAACCCCGTTGACCTCACCTGTTAAAGTGACAGAAAACGGCCGGGAACGTACATTGCGTACAGTAGGCGATAAGTGGAGTTATCTTCAACGCGTTAAATTCGGTGCCAATGCACAGCCCTTCTATGTGCTGATAGATAATGAAGGTCGCCCTTTGAATAAATCTTATTCGTATGACGAGGACATTCCTAAGTATATCGAGTTCTTGCAAACAGGATTGGAAAACTATAAGAAAGGAAAATAAACGAACGAATGCCCGGCTGATATCATGCGACCGGGCATTTTTCATTAATCAATAACTTTATGAGACATATTGTAGACATCGAGACATGGGAGCGCCGGGACAATTACAATTTCTTCCGGGGCTTTGTAAATTCCTGGTATTCTATTACCACAGAGATTGATTGTACCGAAGCCAGTGCCGCAGCGAGAGCCTCGGGCCATTCCTTTTTTCTCTATTATCTGTATGCCGTAGTGCGTTCGGCGAATGAAGTTCCGGAACTCCGTTATCGTACCGACAAGAACGGACAAGTTATTTTTCATGATGAAGTGGATATCATTTCTCCGATAGCTGTTCCCGGAAAGACCTTTTATACGGTTCGGATTCCTTACCACGAAGATTTCAAACGCTTTTATGCCGAAGCGTATGAGTTGATAACCAATATCCCCGAAGATGGCAATCCTTATGGTGCCGAAGAGGAGTTGGCAAAACAGGGAGATTATGATGTAGTGCATTTAAGCGCTGTTCCTAAAATGTATTTCACAGCCACCACCTATACGCTGGCCGAAGCCGGCAATGGTTGCAGTTACCCTTTGATGACTTCCGGTAAAGCGGTAACCCGCGAGGGGCGTCTGGTATTTCCTTTATCCATTTATGTAAATCATGCCTTTGTAGATGGTTCGCATCTGGCATCATTTTTTCAAAAGATAGAAGAACACCTGAAACGAATTTCACGGGAATAAATTGATAGAATAAGTAAGCTATGCTTTCTTCTTATTTTATCTTTTCCCTTTTTTATTTCCCGGATTTTACATACGTTTGCAGCATCTATTAAACTTTTGTTTCCCGAAAAAGCTAAAGATTGCTATATGTGTGCAGATAATTTCTCAGAAGAACGTTCACTCATTCTCCGCTTGATAGGGGGGGATGAGGACGCCTTTTGTGAATTGTATGCCACTTATAAAAACCGTCTGATATACTTTGCAATGCGTTTCCTGAAATCGCGGGAGTATGCAGAAGATGTTTTTCAGGATGCTTTCACTGTAGTTTGGCAAAGCCGCCGTTTCATTAATCCCGATGCTTCCTTTTCTTCCTATCTCTACACCATTATGCGCAACCGGATACTGAACCAGTTGCGCAATGCTGCTAATGAGGAAAAACTAAAGGAGAGTATTCTTTCACAGGCATTGGACTACACGGAAGATACCAAACGTGAAGTAATACTGAATGATTTGAAATCCCTCATTTCCCATGCCTTGCAGCAGCTGACTCCCCGCCAGCGTGAGATTTTCGAGATGAGTCGTGAAGCCCAGCTCTCCCATAAAGAGATTGCAGATAAGTTGGGCATCTCCGTCAACACCGTTCAGGAGCATATATCTATCTCCCTTAAGTTGATTCGTACCTATCTCATTAAGTATTCAGGCAGTGAATATGTGGATTTGCTATTGCTGCTGATTTGCCTTAATACATAATAAATGTTAATCACACCCCAGATGTTTTCCTTTACTGTGTATTACTCTATGTAAAGGAAAAGTTTTCATGACCTTTATACTAAAAGAGCCCGCACAATGAAGAATGATGTAACAGACAAATCTATAATGCGCCGTTATCTGGATGATATGTACACCCAGGAAGAGGCACGTGGATTATTATCCCGACTAAAAGATGATATTCATGCCCCAATGCTGGACGAATTGGCAACAGATGTCTGGAAAGAAGCCGCTATGGAAGAGCTCACCACCGGCATGGAGCGTGAAAAATATAAGGAAGAAGCCAGTCGGTTACTGAAACGCATCGAACATAAGAAACGTACCTGGTTTCGGCGGATAACCCTGACGGTGGCAAGTGCTTCTGCTGTTGTACTACTCATTTTCGGGGGAATCAATCTACTGGGTTATATGGATAAACGGCAGGTTTCTTATTTGGAAGCCTCTACCTCTTATGGTGAATCCAGACAAATCAGGTTGCCGGACGGAACACAGCTGATCTTAAATTCCTGTTCCCGTGTTCGCTACCCGAACAGTTTTGTAGAAGATGAACGGCAGATAGAACTGGAAGGCGAAGCTTATTTTCAGGTTCAACGAAACGAAAAGCAACCTTTTATTGTCAGGACCGCCCGTTTTGATGTAAGGGTTCTGGGAACTTGCTTTGATGTGAAAGCTTATTCTTCGGATGAAGTTGTTTCTGTAGATGTGGAGAGTGGCAAAGTACAGGTGGATCTGCCTGAAGCGATGATGCGTTTGCAGGCTAAGGAACAAGTGTCGATCAATACACTTTCCGGTGAATACAGCAAACGGTGCGAAGAACGTGATGTTGCCGTATGGCGCAAAGGTGGATTACGTTTCAGCAGCACTCCGGTGCGCGATGTGGCTAAAGAGCTTGAACGCATGTATAATTGTCGCATTACGTTTGCGGAAGGACAGGAGTTCAACAACCTGATTTCCGGAGAACATGAAAATAAAAGTTTGGAGGCGGTACTCCAATCAATGGAATATACCAGTGGCATCCGATATAGAAAAGAAGGAAATCATATCTTCTTATTCAAGTAGCAGAAAAGCATGGATATACGTCCGGCTGGTAAACGGATGTGTGTTATAATATATGTGAGTATTAATATGTTTAACCTTTAATTAAAAGAGAATATAGAATATGAAAGCACCCACTTAGCGTCTCCTCTAAGAAAAATAGGAGCTGTCTCACAGAGAAGCCCCTATCTCGTAATGCGAACAGGTATTCATTCGTTTCGACCCGCGTGAATCATGTATCGCGAATTACTCCTTTGTTCTAATTAATTTTATCAATTACTAAAACGCACAAATAAATGAATAATCTTCCTAATTCCAAAAGGAAAAGTAGAAATATACATTCGTTTTTAGCTTTTTTACTATTCGTATGCTTGTCATTGATGCCTGATCAGGCACAAGCTCAGAAGGAAAAAACTGTAACGTTAAACGTTCAGAATGAAACTGTAGAGAATGTTTTTGTTCAGTTGGGCAAGCAGACAGGCTTGAAATTCTTTTATGATCAAAATGTTGTGAACACTGCTCCGCGCATATCTATCAAAGTAAAGAATAGTCCCCTACAGACTGTTCTGGGCAAGATTACGGAGCAAACCAATTTGTTTTTCAATAGGGATAATAATACAATATCTGTAGGCAAACAAAAAATCGGGAATGATGTCCCGAAGTCGAAAACAAGAACTATAAAGGGAACAGTGGTAGATGAAACCGGTGAGTCGGTAATCGGTGCTACTGTAATGGTGAAAGGCACTACTAATGGTGTAACCACTAATCTTGATGGAAATTACACGTTGAACGATGTTCCTGATGGTGCTACTATCTTAATTTCCTATATCGGTTACCAGACCGTTGAACTAAAGTCCGGCAGTAAGGAACTGGCAAAAATTACATTAAAAGAAAACAGCGAATTATTGGATGAGGTTGTAGTCTTGGGATATGGCAATATTCGCCGTAGTGATGTGACGGGATCTATTGCGTCTGTGTCCTCGGAATCTATCTCTAAAGTTGCCTCTGCCTCCGTGGCCGATGCCTTGGCGGGAAAGATGGCAGGTGTACAGATCACCACAACAGATGGTGCATTGGATGCTGAAATAAGTATTCGTGTACGTGGTGGAGGATCAATCACTCAGGACAATTCACCGTTGTTCCTGGTCGACGGCTTTCCGGTTGATGATTTGAGTGGTATTCCGCCTACGGACATCGAGTCTATTGATGTCTTAAAAGAGGCTTCTATGACTGCTGTTTACGGTGCCAGAGGTGCGAATGGCGTAGTCATTGTCACCACGAAGAACCCGAAGATGGGTAAGACCTCGGTTCAATTCAATAGCTATGTACAGACACGTACACTGGCAGGGAAATTACCGGTAATGAACAACTATGAATTTGTGATGGCGGAGTACGAGTACCAGATGATACGTAAAGGATCGGCTGATACTTTTATTAAGAATTTTGGCTATTATGACGATATTGACTTATACAAATATACGGACTCTACCGACTGGCAGGATGAAGTGCTGGGAGGCAATCCGATTTCACAATACTATAATCTGACTATCAGCGGCGGTAGTGAAAAGACGAAATTTAATCTAAGTTATAACCGTAATAAAGATGAAGGACAGCTGATAGGTTCCGGTCTGTCACGTAACAATATTATTCTGAAGCTGAACCATGAACTGTTCAGGAACCTGAAACTGGAGACGAATGCCACATATCGCACCCGTACCATTGACGGAGCAGGTACATCGGGAACCAACATTGTTACGGCTCTTCGTTTCCGTCCCACAAACGGACTAACTTCCGGCGCATCCCTTGACCCGGATGATGATGATGAAAATCTGGATGAAGATGGTAATTCCTTAAATCAGAGATACACCCCGTTGGAGGAAAATAAGCAGAACTATAGAAAAAGGGAAGAAACTGCAATCAGCCTCAAAGCAGCTTTGGTGTGGGATATGTTTAAAGGAATGCAATTCCGCTCCGAATATGGCATCAGCACAACGGACTCGAATGATGACCAGTTTTATGGAGCTTTATCCAGCACAGCGTCTGCTGCGGGAATGAATAATATGCCTTCGGCTAAGCGTACTAAAACACATAAAGAGTCGTACCGACTGGCAAATACACTGACTTATCGCAATTTGTTCCGTAAAATTCATAATGTAAACCTGATGCTTGGACAGGAAATAAACCATTCGCAGAATAACAATACTTTTATGAGTGCACGTTATTTCCCAGTTTCCATTACGGCAGAAGCGGCTCTTGAAAACTTTGCACTGGGCACTCCACACCAGAGCACCAGTTATAAAGCTGCTCCGGACAGAACAGCCTCTTTCTTTGGCCGTGGCTTGTACGATTACAAAAGCCTTTACTATGCCACTTTTACATTTCGTGCAGACGGCTCGACGAAGTTTGCACCCGGTAAGCAATGGGGCGTGTTTCCTGCCGGTTCCATAGCTTGGAGACTTTCCAAAGAGAAATGGATGAAATCGGTCAAGTTTATTTCAGAACTGAAACTGAGAGCAAGTTACGGGTTGGCTGGTAACAACCGTATCAGTGATGATTTGTGGCATAACATCTATCGTGTGTATAGCGGATCAAGCGCTCCCGGTTTCAATAATGAAGAATATAATTACTATCAGTTTGCCGACCAGACTTATTTGTATGATCCGGATTTGAGATGGGAAACTACCATTACACGAAATCTCGGTTTGGATTTTGGTATCTTCAAAAACCGTTTAACCGGTACAGTCGATGTATACTGGAATACAACTAAAGATTTGCTGGTGCCGTCAATCATTCCTAATTCATCAGGTTACTCGCGACAGATGACAAATGTAGGCCGGACTTCCAATAGAGGAGTTGAGCTTTCATTGAACGGTAAAATCGTCCAGACAAAGAACTTTAATCTGTCTGCCAGTTTCAATGTGGCCTTTAATAAGAACAAAGTCGATAAGCTTTCTTCCGGTGAGACGGAGTGGAAAACAAAAGCTTCCTTGTCCAACTGGTATGGAACCTACAATTATAAAATGGAAGTGGGTAAAAGTATGGGACTCATCTATGGTTTTGTGAATGATGGTTTTTATACGGTTGACGATTTTAATTTTGATGAAACGACGAAGAAGTGGACTTTGAAACCGGGAGTTCCGGATAATTCTTCATTCAGCTCAGGTAACTTTAGCTTTAAACCGGGAGCAATGAAGTTCAAGAAACTGTCTGATTCCGACTCAGATCTGATAACGGAAGAAGATATGACGGTCATTGGAAATACGAATCCGAAAGTAACTGGTGGCTTTGGCCTTTCCGGCAGTTGGAAGAACTTGGATTTTACCGCGTTCTTTAATTATATGTGCGATTTTGATGTATTCAACGTCAATAAACTCTATTTGAATTCGGCTGTTCGTCGCAACTATTCCAATCTGTCTACCAATATGAATTTGGCACGCCGTTTCCGCTATGTGGATGATGCCGGTGTCAATGTCTCCAGTGATCCGGTTGCATTGGCCGCATTAAATCAGAATGCCGCCACTTATTCCTGGATGTCCGTTACACAGGGTATCACAATGAGCGATTTGATTGAAGACGGTTCATTCCTGCGTCTGAGTACGCTGACTGTGGGATATACATTTCCGCAACGCTGGTTGAGCCGCCTGGGAGTCAAGAGTCTGCGTCTGTACTTCTCCGGTAGTAACCTGTTCACTTTGACGGGATATAGCGGATATGATCCGGAAGTGAATATACAGAAAGGTTTGACGCCGGGTATAGATAATAATGTGACTCCTCGCAGTCGTGTTTATACGCTTGGAATGAATTTGAATTTTTAATACTATAGAATTGAACCATGAGAAAATTTTATATTCCAGTTATCATATTGATGATACTTACATCTTGTGAAGATTACCTGAATGTAAATTCGCCTTCCACTTTTGATAAAGATTATATATTTACCAGTGAATCGGAGATTGCGACTGCCGTCAATGGCATGTACGTACCGATGGTCAGTGGTAAGGGATGGGTAGGCAACCTGGCCCAGAAAATGCTGTTTAATACGGATGTGGAGTTTACTACGGTCACTACGTCGTCCAATCTGAAAGAGAGTGCTTTCGAACCGAGTGCAGGTGACATCAGTTCGTACGGCAGCATCTGGACAGGGATGTATGATGGAGTGAACAGGACGAATGATGTGATAGAAGGTATCGAACAAAGTCCTCTGTTTGAGGCTGCTGATAAAACCAAGCCTTCGCGGTTAATGCATTATTATGGTGAGGCGAAAGTTCTGCGTGCCATGTACTATCTGGAGTTGGTGAGAAACTGGGGAGACGTTCCTTACAGGCGGAAACCGGCAGGAAACAAGGATGAACTGTTTATTGGTGCAACTGATCGTGACATCATATTGACAGACATGATCAATGACCTGATTGAAGTTGAACCGGTCATGTGGTATGCGGAAGAATCGGACAGGGGAGTGGAAGCAGCATCAAGAGAGTTTTGCCAGGGATTGATTGCCCGTATGGCATTGTATAGAGGAGGATGGACTCTACGTCCGGATTACTCGAACCCTGCCGCTATCGGTTCAATGCAGCGTAATGATGACTGGCAGAAATACTATGAGATAGCTGAGAAATATGCAGGTAAAGTGATTAATGAAGGCAAACATTCGCTGAATCGCTCATTCCGTCAGGTTTGGGTGGACGAATGTAGTTGGATTGTTCCGGTGAATGATGATAATATCTTCGATGTACCGGCAAAGGTAGGAGGCTCCGGAGAGTTGGGATATTCCTGGGGGACATACATCGTTTCGCAAAAGAATTCAGAGGGACAGAATGCATCTAATGCTCCGCATGGATATTCTTCGGGAGGTTCCAAACTGGCGCTTACCTATATGCTGTCGTTTGATAATAAGGACTTGCGCCGCGACCTTACGTGCGAGATGTTCCGCTATGAAAATTCAGGAATGACTAATATAGTCCAGAAACCGATAGCCGCCCTTACGGTTTATTGCGGAAAATGGAACCGCCTGTTTATGGCAACTCCTCTGGGCAGTACTTCCAATAAAGGTACCGGAATCAATTACACTTATATGCGATATGCAGACGTACTACTTATGTATGCCGAAGCTGCCAATGAGAATCATAATGGTCCTACACCCCAAGCAAAAGAGGCTCTGAAGAAAGTCCGCAACCGTGCTTTCGCAGCGGAAGATCAGCCGGAAATGGTAGATGCCTATGTCGATAAACTTACTTCAAAAGAAGATTTCTTTGATGCAATCGTTAAAGAGCGCGCATGGGAATTCGGGGGTGAAAAGCATAGAAGATATGATCTGGCGCGTTGGAATCTGTATGGAAAGACCCTCTATAACTTGTATTTTGATTGGATTACGTTAGGAAAAGTTGCCCGTACCAAGCAATATGAGAATACGACCACTGCATTTGAGGAACCTACTTATGATGAACGTTTTGAATCTTATCCGGCAGTTGCTTATTACAAAATGGTCGATGCTGTGAATCCGGCTGCCGTATGTGTATCGCAGACCATAGACTGGTATAAAGAAGGAGGCAAGAACTCTTATGATGAGGCTTTTGAATCCTATCCTTCAAAGGCACCTACGGGATATACACTTATCAATATGTGTAATCAATATTGCACGCAGGTCAAGAATACCTCGAATCCCCGTCAATGGGTTCCTGCCCCTGCTGTCTTGTTTTCCTTTTACGGCTATATCAATGAATCGAATGCCGCAACTGTGAATCCGGAAACCGATCCGGTCCGCTATCTGGTACCTATACCTCCCGATGCATTGTCAAGCCATCAGGGACTGTTGAAGAATTATTATGGATATTAAAAAAGAGAGTATGAAAAAGTTATTGATATATTTGATACCTGTATTGGCATTTTGTCTATTGAATATTACTTCATGCAAGGATGAGGCGGAAGAGCTGCCTCGCCTGTTCAGACCTTCCTTTATAGCCTCCTCCTGTTTTGCGGAAGGGAATTCGATTACCCTTGCCTGGAGAACATCCGGAGAAGCGACTTCTTATACGGTGGAGCTTTCGCGTGACCAAACTTTTCAGTCGGAACCCGCTGCAACGCAGACCGTAAACAACGGTAAATGCACTTTTACAGGTTTGCGTTATGAAACAGGTTATTATGCACGGGTAAGAGCGAATAATGAGAGTCTGGATATCATTTCAAACTGGACGGAATATTCTTCTCTTATCACCACTTTGACGCGTATCATACCCAAGGTACTTTATGCATTGGATGAACACCAGATAACGGAGAATTCGGCTGTGATAGAATGGAGAGTCTCTGACCAGAATCCTGTGGACGGTGTTTCTATCTGGCAACAGGAAAATGGAACGGATGAAAAGCACTTTGACTTGTCCGGATCGGAAATAGCTTCAGGCAAGTATGTAATTTCAGGATTGGCTCCCCGTACATCCTACTATGTTGCATTGACCAATAGCAAAGCTCCCGAAGGTGCGGAAAAGTACAACCGACAGAAATTCACAACAGCCGGTATGCCTTCCGATGCCGTCCTGGTGACAGATGGCGTTGACTTACTGTCGAAGATAAAAGAGGGAATGGATGATGACAGCCAATCAAGTTTGATCTTTCAATTGAGAAACGGGGTTGATTATTATCTGTCGGCAGACGGACTTCCCGAAAGTAGCACCGGTGACATCAAACTGACGAAAAGCATTGCATTCTTGGCTAATCCCGGAGATCGCCCTACGCTCTATATACGTAAAGGCGGCTTCATCATTAAACCGGAAGTGAATAATATTCCTGAAATCAACTATTTTATTGTTGAGAATGTGAATGTCAAAGAACCAATCGTATCCGGAGGAAGTGGCGGTAGCAAAACACGCTTGTTGAATATCGGCAAGCACGATGCCGGAACTGATATCACGATAGATCGTTTTGAAATCCGTAACTCCGATATTGTCCTGCCTTCTACCGTTCTGATGATGAACGATGCCAGCGAAGGTATGACGACCATCAACCATATACGGATTGATAATTGTCTGGTTACCGGAATCAATGACACCAAATATGTAACGAAGCAATTCGGATTCATACATGCCATCAATAAAGGTTCCAACGTCTGGAATGATGTTTCTGTAACGAACTCCACCTTCTATGTATTTTATATCTCACCGGGCGTCTTTGGAGTGCTTACCGCCGATGTGCCGGTTTCAGCTAACGCTAAGGTTTCTATCTCGAATTGTACATTCTATAATTGGGCTACAAGCAAGTCGTCGTATACGGCAATTGGCAATTTCTCTAAACTGTCTGTAGCATTGCCGCTATCCGTTAATGGCTGTGTCTTTGGATATAGTGCAGGAAAAGCTCTGGTTCCGGGACAAGCCAACCTGACGGGAAAGAACAATTATTGCACCACAGACTTTGAGCAGGCAGCCGATACTGGACTGACGTTGATAGATCTGGGTATGTCGGATTCTTCATTTTTTAGGAACGCTAAGGATGGTGACTTTACGATTATCAATACCGGGTCCACGGTTTATACCCAGGAATATGGTGACCCGCGCTGGATAACGGTTTCCGAATACTAACTTATTGATAGAAAACAGAAAGATTAAAAATAGGAGATTAGAATAATGAGATATGCTACAATTGGAATACTTCTTCTGGCATGGGTTCTGTTGGCCTGTGATGAAAAAGAGGAGGTTTCCGGTCCGTCTGTTCCTTTCCCTGATTATGGAGAAGTACTTGCTTTTCCGGGAGCAGAAGGGTACGGGCGCAATGCGGTAGGCGGAAGACATGGCGAGGTCTATCACGTCACTACGCTTGCTGACTCTGGAAAAGGCTCTTTGCGTGATGCGGTGAGTAAACCCGGAAGAATCGTTGTTTTTGATGTTGCGGGAATCATTCGCCTGCAATCCCCGCTTGCTTTTTCCAAGAATCTGACTATTGCTGCACAAACGGCTCCCGGTGACGGAATTGCCATTTATGGAAATCATGTTTCTTTTTCCGGGGCCGACAATGTCATTTGCCGCTATCTGCGCATACGGATGGGGGTGAACGGGAAAGACGGTAAAGATGCCGCCGGTGTCGCTTACGGAGCGAATATGATTTTTGATCACATGTCGGTCACCTGGGGACGTGATGAATGTTTTTCCATCAATGGAGATCCGAAAAAACCGGGCGATCAGCCCCGGAATATAACTATCCAGAACTCCTTTATAGGGCAAGGCCTGCAACCACATTCTTGCGGTGGACTTATCCAGACTACGGCTGAAAATGGAGTGACTTTATACCGTAACCTGTATATCGACAACAAAACCCGTAATCCGAAAGTGAAAGGCCTGAATCAGTTTGTAAACAACGTCGTTTACAACTGGGGTAATGGCGGTGCTTATATCATGGGTGATACGGAACAGACTTCCGAAGCCGATATCCGGAATAACTATTTCATAGTGGGTGCTACTTTAAATTATGATGGGAAAACGCTGGGAGCCACCGCTCCCTTCACACGCTATAACGAACATTTCCGTGCCCATTTATCCGGCAACTATTATGATGAAAATAAGGATGGAGTGTTGAATGGTCGCGAACTGACCCGTGAAGATTGCACGAAACGGAAACAAGAGTCTGGTACTGAAGTTGTGATAACTCCTACTTTTCTGGATAAACCGTCAGATGTGCATCCTACTGTCGAAGGTTTGATGACTGCCCGGGATGCTTACGAATGGATCGTGCAGCATGGCGGAGCTTCATTACCCGCCCGTGATCAGGTAGATAGCTATCTTGTTGAAGAATTAACTTCATTGGGTAAGAAGGGAGGAATTATTCTCACAGAGATGGACCTGCCTACGCAAGGCCCCGGTAAAATAAAGTCGGGGACCAAACCACTGGATACGGATAATGATGGTATGCCCGATGACTTTGAAGATACATACGGACTTGATAAAAATGATCCGTCCGACGCTATGAAGATAGCTTCCAACGGATATACTAATATTGAAAACTACATATTCCTGATAAACAAATGAAAAAGATATATACTTATTTGATCTTCTCATTCGCCCTGCTGTGCAGCACTTCATTGATTGCGCAGACCAATGAGAAAGCCAGAGAAACTGCTGTGATGATTGCCGACCGCATTCTGAAGTCAACAACCTATGATTTTGTAGATAAGAAAAGTGGCAAGACCTACACATCGCTCAAAAACGTACCTTTAAATAAGAATGTGAAAGTACAAAGTAAATACCTGGATTGGCATTATACAAACGGAGTCACCAATATAGCCCTGATGGAGTTGGGAGATAAATTAGGTACTTCGAAGTACGAGAACTATGTTCTGAAGAATATGAATTTCATTTTCGACGATGCAAACCAGGACTATTTTCATCGCCTGTATAACCAAATATTGGAGCAGGAAGGTTGGAGAGCTGTGAACCATGTGAATTGGCACATGATTTATCGGAATAAACGTCTGGATGATAATGGTCCTATGGGCGCCAGTCTGATTGTGCTCAACCGCCGTCATCCGGAACAGGCTTTCCAGAAGTATATCGATCAGACCGATCATCACCTGATGGTGTCCGAACCTCGTCTTGCCGATGGCACTATTGCCCGGTTATGGCCGCATGTCAATACCATTTGGGCCGATGATGCCTTTATGGCCCTTTCTTTTCTCGTCAGGATGGGAGAGGCGACAGGTGATGCTAAATACTTTGATGATGCAGCCAATCAGATACTGAACTATACCCGCTACCTGTGGTGCCCCGAAAAAGGACTGTACTATCATTGCTATCACACGGATAACAAGGCGCATGGCGTTGCCCATTGGTCCAGGGCAAACGGATGGGTTTTCATGGCTACTGCCGATTTGCTGGCACGAATGCCCGCCGACCATCCGATGCGTGAAGATGTCATTCGGAACTTCCGTATGCAGGCGGACGGACTGATTCGTTATCAGGGTGCGAACGGATTGTGGCATCAGCTTCTGGATAAGGAAGATTCCTATGAAGAAATTACGGGAACCGCCATGTTCGTCTTCGGCATTGCCAGAGGGGTGAAACAAGGGTGGCTGCATCCCGACTATATCTATGTGGCATGGGAAGGGTTGAAAGGCATGTTCACCAAGATTACTCCGGAAGGTGATGTAACGGCTATCTGTGCAGGTACAGGCATAATGCCCGCTTTGTCATTCTACTATAATCGTCCCCAGTGGAAGAATGATCCGATGGGAGAAGGCCCGGTGCTGAGGGCATTGGTGGAAATGATTGACGCACCTAAGTATACGGAAATCAAGGCCGAACAGCAATACGATAAAATCAAGTGATTTCTTGATATTACAGGAGTATTACAGATTTATTACAGAATCTTTCTTTAGCTTTGCATCTTCTAAGAAAATAAGTTGAAGTAAACCTTTGAGGATAATATGCTAAAGAAATATTCTGTATTACGGGGATTCGTTATTTTATGTGTAGGACTGCTTGTCTTCTATCTGTCTCCTTTGCGGGCACAGGACAGTGATTTCGTGACCTGGAACAAGATGAAAGCCCGGCACGATGTATCCTCCAAAGTGGAACTTTATGGAGATGTCGAGATGCGTACCCGTGACGCACTGGATGAGATAGACCGTTGGGGCTTCGGCGTAGGTACTTCCGTTCTTCTTCTTCCGTTTCTAAAAGCTGAGGGCGGTTACGAATATCACTACCGCAACCGTGGTGAAGACGGTTGGAAATCCCGGCACCGTTACCATGCAGGTGTCTCTTTTGCTCTTAAAAAACGACAATGGACGTTTACCCTGCGCGAACGTTTCCAGCATACTTTCGACGGACGCGGAGCGGACGAATTCCGTCTCCGCACCCGCCTGAAAGCTGCTTATAAGGTAACTACATGGTCACCGTATGTCTCTTTAGAGCAATATCACGGTCTGGGCAAAGATGAATGGTTTCATGCTTCCCGCTTCCGTGCCCGCGGTGGGGTGGAAGCTAAACTGTCGTCCTCTTGGTCGGCAGATGTTTTCTATTGCTATCAGCACGAGAGTGATTTGGACAGGCATATTCTGGGGTGGGAGTTGATTTACCGGTTCTGATTCATACTCTTTCTTTTTACTCATTTATTTGTAGGTATGCGATGTGTTCACTATATTTGTATGTTCATTGTTTGTGAACAGGGTTTATTAGTGAACAAAAGATGCTACTGAAAATGGAAAAAGAACTGATTCATGAAGTTGAAAATAAACTTGTTGAAATAGTAGGTCGAAGCAATGTTTATGTAAAAGCAAGTCCGATTCCGGAATTTGACTGGATGTTGTGTATCAGAGGCTATGAATTTCTATGTGAAGTTAAAAAGACGGTTACGAGAAGTAATTTCGGTAGCATACAAATGAAGTTGAGGACATGGCAAGAAAACACAGATAAGCCGGTTTTGCTTGTAGCACAAAACATTTATCCTCTTTTGATGGATGAATTTGCCCATCAGGGAATTAACAGTTTAGATAGTGCAGGAAACTGTAGGATTAAGGTCGGTGATTTGCTAATGCATATTGAAGGAAGAAAAGTACCTCCTAAGTTTCAGGCAACATCTGCCAATAGAAGTCGTTTGTTTCAGGAAGCCGGAATAAGAATCATATTTCGTATCTTGTTAGAGCCGGATTGGCTAAATCTGTCTTATCGGCAGATGCAACTATCTACCAATGTTTCCTTGGGTTCAATAACTGTTATAATGAACGAGCTTTTAGAATCAGGATATTTGTTGAAGACGAACAAAGGGAAATTCTTAAAGAATAAGCAGGACCTATTGGAACGCTGGGTGGTTGCTTACAATGAAATTTTGAAGCCTAAACAGCTAATAAGGAGAATGACTTTCAAAGATGCAGAGCTTCGTAAGAATTGGGCTGATTTAAAATTACCATCTGACATCTATTGGGGGGGGGAACCTGCCGCTAACCAGGTTGATGGTTATCTGTATCCTGAGTTATTTACCCTTTATGGCGGTACTATGGGCGATTGGGTAAAAGCAGGCCTCAGACCGGATGATGAGGGTGAAGTTTTCGTTTATAAGAAGTTCTGGAGTAGTGTTGAGCAAAGTCAGGTCACTCCGGCATTACTAATTTATGCAGATTTAATGGGAAGCGGCAACAGCCGGAATATTGAAGCTGCTCAAAGAATTTATAATAATGAATTACAATATCTCCAGTGATGAGTTTGATAATCTCTTAATAAAAGAGTTGTTAGAAAAACTTAGCCGATATTTCGAAAAAGAGAAGCTTCCTTTTTATGTGATAGGGGCAACAGCTCGTGATATTATTATGCAGAAGCTGTTGCAACAGAGATCTGTCAGACATACGCAAGATTTGGATATTGCTATAGCTATAGCCGATTGGCAAAAGTTTGAGGAAATCTCAAACGGTATTGCGCAGATGGATGGTTTTGAGAAGTCTTTGAGTCAAAAGCAACGCTTTTATTATAAGAAAGTATATGAGATAGATATTATCCCATTTGGCGAAGTTGCAAAAGAAGATAAGTGCATTTATTGGCCGCCTGAAGAAGAATTTAAAATGTCAGTTCAGGGTTTTGATGAAGCCTTGAAGGATTTCATGATAGTCAGGGTGGACGGTGAATTTGATATACGGGTTGTTTCTTTACCGGGTTTGTTTCTTTTGAAATTAAATGCATGGATAGAACGTAATCTGGAAACAAGCAAAGATGGTGAGGATCTATGGTATATCATTGAAAATTATTTTGATGCTTGCCAGGAGCATTACACTGAAATCAATTATCATCAGGAAGTTTATGATATGGATGATTTTGATTTGTCTGTAGCTGGTGCCCTCTGGTTAGGGTATGATATCGTGTCTATTCTTACTCCTGTACAATTAGAGTATTATCATAACATATTGGAGCATGAATTATCGCTTGAAGAAGAAAGCCGCCTTATTGAGCATATGATGAAGCAAAACATAGCTGTTTCTTATGAGAAAGTTTACAGGGTAATATCTCAGATATCGTCAATTTTGTGTGGGGCAATTTAAAAACGATCTTTTCCCATAAACTTACAACTCTTGTCATAAGTAGACATCTTTCATATTAAAGCCTTCTGGCGGCTACGAACTTCGTCTTCGCACTCACCAGAAGGCTATTTATAGGGTAACTATTGCTTATTTATTTGTCCCCATCCAAGTCCATTTATGCCAGATATGTTCTAATGGACCTTGTTTATGTTTGCTCAACCACCATTTACAGAATTTCACTTGCAACAGGAACATGCAAAATCCGATTAGCAGACTGAGCGTATATCCACAATAAGGAGCCAGATACAGACCGATAGGGAAGTAAATCAGTGCTCCCATTATGGATTGGGATATATAGTTCGTAAGACTCATTTTTCCGTAGAATTTCAGGCTGCTGACGGCTTTACTGAACTTTTCACGTTGGTAAAGCAATACGAATGAAGCTACCAGTACGAAAGTAAAAGCTAACTTTTGCCACATGTCGAATGCAGTTCCGGCTGTTTGCTGTATGATTGTACTGTTCTGCATAATCAACTCTTTCAGGGCATAGAGAGGAGCAAAAGAGATTGCGGAGATAATCAGTATCTTTATCCAGAAATGGAGATTCTTTTCCGTCGTAACGAAAAGCTGCTTTCTGCCGATGTAGAAGCCTAAGAGGAATAATCCGGCTGTTTGGAAAAAGCGTCCTGCATTTACTGCCCATAATAAGCTGGCTTTCTGACCTAAAGTAACGTTCCCCCAGATGAAATCCCAAAAGTTGCCGGCTTGGGTGTACTCTGCTACTTCCGCATACATTTCGCCTACCTTCAGGTCCGGTAACTGATGTGCGGGATTGATCAGATTGGCTATGTAATGATACCATTCAACAGGTTGTAACAAGAAGATAATGGAAGTGATGAGAATAGCTTTATCACTCCAATTCCGGGTAAAGAACAGGACAAGCCCGACAATTACAAATAGCAATAATACATCTCCTGCAGGGAAGAAAGCAGCGTTTAATGTTGCAAATGCAGCCAGCAGAACTAAACGCCATAGGAAACGATAACCGAAGTCCTTGCCTTGCTTCTTCTGATTATTGCTCTGAATGTAAAATGTAAATCCGAACAGGAGAGCGAAGATTGCGTAAGATTTTCCGGCAAGTAGGGTGAAAACACCGCTTAATACTCCCTGATCCAATATGTTTAGCCAGGTTGGTGAATCTGTGGGATAAACGGGAAAAATGAAATGTTCAAGACTGTGAACCAAAAGGATAGCCATTACGGCAAAGCCTCGTAGGGCATCTACTACCTCGATACGAGGATTCTTGTTGCTTAGTTGTTCCATGAATTATTTATTTAGTAATGTTTTAATTCGTTTATTCATCGGTTTTTCAAAATAGTAGTAGGAGAGTAAACTTAATAGGACGATGATACAGAATAAGATCGGAATTGAAATATACCATGCTATATGAAAGTTACTTCCTTTTTGCCATTCTGCATAGGACAGCAGCACAAAAAGATGAATCAGATAGAAGCTGTAACTGATCTCTCCGCCAATCACTAAAATACGGTTGGATAAGAGGCGTGAGACTATACCTTTTTGTAGAGAGAAGCTGATCAGAAGAAATGCAACCGGAAGCCAGTAGTAACAGGAATACCGATACACTTTGGGTATTTCAGCCGCATAGAGATAAAAGGCTAAAAATAAAGCGATGGATGCTATTTCAATAATACTTCCTTGATATGCAGTGATGTTTTTACCTTTCAAACGGTCGTACAATTGAAATAGCAGCATGCCGGCTAAAAAATCAGGTAACCGGGTAATCGGATTGACGTACCAATATCCTTTTATATCGGTTTCCGGCGTAAAATGCATGCCGATTACAATCAATATGGCAGAAACTAAGAAAACGCAGAGCAATTTTTTATAATCCTTTGCTATGGGTATCAGGAATGGGAAGCAGAGGTAAAATAGCTGTTCGCAACATAAACTCCACGAAGGGCTGTTGAATGAGAAAAAGTAGTTGGCTTTTGGAATGTAGGCATTTGTTAATGTGAGTGAAGCTAAGAAGTGTTTGAGCCAATCTATTGCTCCTGACGCAATGACATAGTTTCCTAAGGCGACGGCGATAAATAGAGTCAGCCAATGCAAGGGATAAATACGTGCGATGCGTGCTACCCAAAAAGCCCGTTTGGTTATCTTGTTTTCACTGAATCTCTTCTGGTAATTGTAAGCTATGATAAAGCCGCTTAGCACAAAAAAGAAACTGACACCCACAAATCCTTCTTTGAAGAAATGGGTGTCAAAGAATTTATCTATAGTATAGCAATGTGCTCCAAATACCATCAAAGCAAATATAAACCGTAAGGAGGTAAGTGTATTTATCATAGCTCTGTATTTTGTAGCCTTTTTGGATGTTTTTTATTTTGACTCCTCAAATATACGAAAAGAGGAAGATTAATGTCTTTTAGGCTGTTCTTTTTTAGTGGAATTTCGCATTTTATCATAAAAAAGAGACTTACATGTGCTAATTATGCAAGTCTCTTGATATAAAATACCAAATATAGTATTCTCTTTTTAGATAATCGCAAAAGAAGTTGCGGAATCACTTTCGGTTTCCTTATTGCATTTTGCCTGTTAATAGCTCATTTTTTAGGAAGTCATAAACGTAGAGTGAGCTTTGATAATACATATGCGTTTTGGGATCTTCCAATTTGGCAAAAGTATCAGAATTATACAATGTACGTAAGGCTGTATCTTCATCCATGCCATGCCTTTGCATCAGTAGCAGGACCAAATCTTTGGTCATTGCTTCAATCATATAATCTTTTTCTTTTTCACTCATGTTTTTATTAGTTTAGAAATTGAAGATATACTTCCGAAGAAATATTGTATAGTCATTCCTTTCATGTAAGTCAGTTTTTTGATAAGCGTTTCCATATCTATGATATCATCCATATAACGCCGCAATTGCAAGCCGACACGATCGTCCGCTATAGGTCCAATGACAATATCATAATCATGAACAGGTGTAGAAGAAAAATTGTTTCTGTTTGCCAGAATAAAAAGTGCCCATTCTTCTGTATAGTTATCGAACGTTTTGACTTTTAATGATGAATCATTTAACAGGTTATCATTAAATTCGTAAGTATAGACTATTACTTTTCCCTGGCCTTGCTGATCTATTTTAGCTTTAGCCATTTCAATAGCCTGATTCTTATCTGTAGTAAGATAAAAACCTTGCCCAAAATCTTTATTAGGTTTAGACTTTAATAGATCGATAGTTTCAAATGTTATATTAGTCCCGTGATAGAGTATCATAACATGAGAGCCCCTCCTTGGCGATGACAATAGTCTGTGATATGCTGTACTACATCCCTGAAGGAGAAAGTATGTTCTACTCCATAGTGTTTCTTTATGAAGTCTAACCCTTTGTATCTTTCAATATAGTTGAATGCCTGTTTTTTATTTAAAGAATGTGCTTTGGCAAATTCTGCAACACAAGCAATTAAAAATTCCACTTTATCTTCTATAGGGTAGTTTAAGTTCATATTATTTATACCTCCTTTCAATAATACAAAGATAAATGAAATGAGCGGTTTTATAAAGAAATGATGAGGAAAAAACCTCCCATCCATACCCCACCTTTATCAAAAATGAGTATATTTGCCCGCATCATTTTATTTTTTTAACCTTAAAAACACAGTTTAAATGCAGCGTAAAGCCCCGCAAATATCTGATATTGACGATGAAACACTTTTTGCTGAAGTGGAGCGGGGAGATGTAGAGGCATTTACTGCGGTTTACAATAAATATCACAAACTGCTTTACGCATTGGCCTATCGCTATTTGATGAGTTCCGCAATGGCAGAAGACGCTGTACAACACGTATTTACCCGTTTCTGGGAATTTCGTTCGGAGCTTCGGGTAGGCATCAGCCTGAGAAACTACCTGATAACAATGACTAAAAATCATATACTCAATGTGATACGCAATGAGAATACCGCCCTTACCAAGAATTATGAGATAGCTCAGGGTACCCCTGCTTACGAAGATACCCTTGTTGACAGTCTGGAAAAGAAAGAACTGATGTCTATCTTTTATAAAGCAGTCGATATGTTGCCACCTCAAAAGCGGGAAATCTGTCTGATGAAGGTGCGTGAAGAACTCTCCAACCAGGAGATAGCCGACCGCCTGAAACTCTCTATCAATACAATCAAAACCCACTATTCCGATGCTCTGAAACTGTTGCGCGTCCATCTGGGAAAATTGCTAATTTTTGTTACGTACCTCACCTTGTTAAGGTATTTAAGTGTCTATTTAATAGTATGAGTACAGAGAATATGAATACACCTACAGAAAAACAGATACAGGAAGTGCTGGCAGGGACATCTACTCCTGAAGTTGCCCGGATCGTAGCGGCTTGGTTTGCTACCGATGAGGGTGCGGCCTATCTGGCTAAAAGTATGGACCGTGATGCCGTACAGATCAAACAAGGATTCGAAGAACTCTATGTCAATCACGAAATCCCGTCCGAAGAGATGTTTGCCCGTATCTGCCGCAACATCCGACAGAAACGCATCCGCAGGATTACCTTCCGTGTGGCAGCCGTACTCATTCCGTTTGTGCTGCTGATAGGGCTGTTTGTCCAGGTGAATACCCGTGTCGATCTGCTGGGTGATTCCGGTTACGAAGAAATCTATGTGCCCAAAGGTGAGCGCCTGCAAATGATGTTTCAGGATGGCACACGTGCTTATATAAATTCGGATTCACGCCTGAAGTATCCAAAGAAATTTGCGCTGTCCAGCCGTGAAGTCTATCTGGAGGGCGAGGCTTATTTTGTAGTCTCAAAGAATTCCCACCGACCTTTCATTGTCAACCTTAACGGGCCTGCCGTGCATGTTCTGGGAACTTCGTTCGATGTTCAGGCTTATCCGGAGAATAAGGATATCACGGTCTGTCTGGACGAAGGCCGTGTTAATCTGACACTTGCTTCAGATAAGAAATACCCGTTGAAACCCGGTGAGAAACTTGTCTATAACAAGGAAAGTGAGCATTGCACCATTACTCGGAATGCCGATATCCAGCTGTCTTCCCTTTGGAAAAAGAATGTGATAGCTTTCAAGGATGCCCCGCTGTCCGAAGTTATCAAAGTGCTGAATCGCTGGTATGATGTGAACTTCAAGATAGAAGACCAGTCAGCTTGGGATGTATACTTTACGATTACATCAGAGAATACGCTTCTCGAAAAAGTTCTGGGTGATCTGGAAAAGATTGCGCCGTTACGGTTTGAATATAAAGAGGCTGAAAAGGAAGTGATAGTCACAAGAAAAAAAGAGGATTCCCGTCTAATGCATTGATTATGTAGATTTGAGTTGTAAACAATATGTGAAACAAAAGTGCGTATTGCAGGTAAAATTCCGTTCAGTAAAGTGCGCATTGCAGGTAGTTTACGCTATATTAAACTTGCGCATTACAGAAAGTATCCTTGTTTTGCGCATTGACTATATTGAATTGCATGATATTTAAACGTAAATGGAGATAGGTAATAATTCAAGACTATTCTGCATACCCCATTAATAGCCGTGAAGAGCGTTTTTTAAGAATAAGAGGAATGTTTTTTAAGAATGTTGCCGACGTTTATTAACAGCGTAGAAATCGATCTTAAAACTAAAATAGGATATATGTATACAAAAACGGCGATAATTCTTCATGAGAATGATCGCCATTTTACCTTTTATACCCGTTATTGTTTGGGGTGAAAGTCACCCGTATTAACTATAATTAGCCTGAATAGCTTAGGAGTAAACTATCGGTTGATTATATGGATTAGCTCCTACTTTAGCTGAATGTATTGTCAATTTTATACACTGTTTAATGTTTTGTTGTAAAGGTCTTACTTTTCCCATTTGCTAAGGCTTTAGGTTTATATTAGAGTTTCATTTTAAACTTCTACAAATATACTACATCAGAAAGGCGAAGTCAAGTGTTTCAGCCCCGTTTTGAATTATTTTTTTATTTATGGTGCTAATATCTGCATCCGGCAAAAGTCATTACCGGAATGAACAGCAATAAAGATATAAATAACCGTTTCATAATCTGTATTTTAATTGATTTGATTCAGCCAGCCGGCAATTAGCGAATGGCAGTTGGACGTTTGTGAAGAGCGTATCCACAGACTTGGAGTCAGGAAGTTGCCTTCCGGAATGAGCCGTTTGGCATCAGACTCTACACTGCTGATTCCACTGCTTGCGCTTGATACGATCAGACCGATACTTTTGCCTCCCATCCGGTTGCCGTATTGGAACAGGAATGTTTGCAATGGGGCGGCCATATTGCTCCACCAAAGGGGTGCGCCTATGATAATCCGGTCGTAATCGGCGATATTCACCTCCACAGGTTTGATTGCAGGATAAGATGCCGCGTCATTCGGCTGGTTCCGGATTGCCTGAATCAACGCACTTCCGATGGCATAGTTGTTGGCGGCATAGTCGAGTCCCTCTTCGGCTGGTTCAACTCTTACCACATCAGCTTCTATCTGTGTCTGCAAGTCACTGACAATCGTATGCACATTGTTCGTGAAACTGTAATACACGATAAGGGTTTTACCCGTTGCCGGATCGGGGTCAGGAGTAGGATCAGGATCGGGAGTAGGTGTCGGAACTTCGGTCTGCGGACCATCCGGTTCGTTACTATCGGTAGAGCAGGCGCTCAATCCCACTGCTACAAAAACGGCGAATAATAAATACAGGTACTTTTTCATAGCTTCTTACATATTAAAATAAAACTTTCATTTTCATATCTGTTATTTTTAGTTGTTTCTTTGATGCAAAGATAAAAGCAAAGACCTGCAACGTTTTTGTTGCGAGGCTCAATGTGTTTTGTTTTAGCGACCTACCTGCCGTTGTTGCTCGGCATTGTATCTGTCTCCGACAACGGGAATGGTGGCAACAGCGTTTTCCAGTTCTTTCCACTCTTCGGGAGAAAGTGTAAATTCCAGTGTGCGCAGGTTCTCCTCCAGATGTGCAAGTTTCGTTGTTCCGGGAATCGGTACGATCCACGGTGCCTTCTGTAGCAACCAGCCGAGTGCTACTTGTGTCGAGGTCATGCCTCTCGTGCGGCCGAAGGCTTGCAGCACATTCACGATGCGGGTATTCGCCCGCATTGCTTCCGCTTGGAAGCGCGGCAGGGTCTGTCGGTTGTCGTTGTTTGGGTCGAAAACCGTATATTCGTTGATGCAGCCGCCCAAAAATCCCCGATTCAGCGGGCTGTATGGAACAAAGCCGATTCCCAGTTCCCGACAGGCATCGAGCACTCCGTTTTCCTCCACCAGACGGTGCATCAGATGATATTCGCTTTGGATGGCCGTCAGCGGGCAAACGGCATGAGCCTTGTGGATGGTCTCGGCGCTGACTTCGCACATACCCCAGTGTTGTACTTTGCCCTCTTTCATCAGGTCGGCAATAGTCGATGCTACCTCTTCTGCCGGGGTGTTGGGGTCGGCACGGTGCTGGTAGAACATGGGAAGCGAATCGAGTCGGAGGCGACGGAGTGACTCTTCGCAATAGCGACGGATGGTCTCAGGTCGACTGTCCTGACGTCCCGTGCCTTTTCCGTCGATTACTTCGTGTCCGAATTTAGTCGTTACGTTAATCCGGCCTTTGAACTCGGCCAGTGCTTCTCCGGCTAAATTCTCGTTGGTTAGCGGCCCGTAGATGATGGCGGTATCGAAGAGTGTTACACCGCGATCCACTGCTTCGTGCAGCAACCGGATGCATTGCTTCTTGTCCGGATGCTGGCTACGGTTGTAGGTCATGCCCATCACGCCAAAACCGAGTGCCGACACTTCGAAAGCTGCCTTGCCCTTACCCAATATACGATGTCCCGTAATGTGGGCGACATTGCTATTGTTATCAGATGTTGCCGTCTGTTTCGTTTCAGCGGCAAATACCTTGTTCAGTCCGGTGGGCATGGTCAATGCGGCTCCTGCCAGTGCTGCCGTCTTGAGAAATCCGCGACGGCTGATATTTATAGGGCACAGAACGAAGCGTTTTAATTAGTGGTGGGCAAAAACTTCGTGTAACCCTTTGCTGATAGGCGTTTGAGCACTATTGTTAAAGTATGTTAAATTAAAACGAAGCGTTTAATTTGGTTTAATTTCACTTTAACTTTAACCTCTTTATATGAGGTATTTGTTTAATCTCACTTAACTATTGCTTATATTTACATTATATTAATCCGTACTTATCACTATTTTGCCATTAAATACTGTTTATAATGTATTTAAATGATATTTAATAGCAAAAATGCCAATAAACTAAATATTTAAAAAAAACTACATTTAAGGCGCTGATTTATACCGAAAAAACTCGTATTTTTAATGATATTACGAATGTAGAGATTGTTTTTTGTATATTACTAATAATCAATCACTTAAATTTTCAAAAACAGAAAAGGGTTACAAAAAGGGGTGCAAAGACCGACAGAAAAGAAGGACATAACGAATGTTAAAAATGGCTTAAAAGAAGGACACATTCAAACCATTCTATCAGACCAATAAAGGGTATTTTAAGCTACTATCTATCAATCTGTTACTATAATATCACATATCCCTGTTTATACATTACCTAACTTCTATTAAATCAGCGTTTTAATGAAATTACTTACAAAAAGACTTACGGATACACTTACAGAAACAAATGTTAAAAGACTTACAAAAGACTTACAGGTGATAGGTAGTTATAAAATGTACAATGAGACAAAACAGCCAATTATTACAATGATATGAGACTAATATATCATTGATTATCTGATGTATATATATTAAGCAGGAGTTTCATATATTAATCGTCACAACATAACACATCATTCTCATTAGAGAATGATGTATAAATTCTATCTACTTACAATTTGTAGTGCTCGCTGTATTCGGCTCACTTCTTTTATATAACTTCCGTCATACTGTGATATTTGTTTATATATTTCAATCACGCAAAGAAGATGTTCTTTTATCTGATCTATTGAAGTTATCCCCTGTGTATACTCTTTTATTTTCCTCTCTGAAATATGCGTTAATTCTGCTATATCTTTGGTGGATTCTCCATCAATATACAAACCTCTAACAATCGTTTTTATGAAATCGGCATTTGTATTCTCGAAGTTTATAAGCGTGTTTATATGCGATTTAAAGTAAGATTCTGATAAGGCTCTTTTGCTACAACGCCCTGGATACCCTGTCTTATTCTCTCTGATATACCTCACATATTGTTTAAGAGATATTTTATTCTCCTTTGGAGTACTTCTGATGCAATCGGAGCTAACATATTCTTTCAGGTAGCGGTAATATGTGGCTTTGCTTATATCCATCACTTTTATAATCTCCTCTCTGGTCTTACCATTATGCAGCAAGTTTTTGAAAATCTGTTTCTTATCCATTTTGCTATTTATTAAATAAAGCATTCTAAATCATGCTTAGAATGCTTTATAATAGGGGGTTACTTATACTTCTTATACATTCGGTTGCTCTATACCTCTTTTAGGATATATATCCTCAACATCCGTACTTATACTCGAAAAATATTTGGATGTGTTATTGCTCCTTAGAGTATATATGTCAGATTGTACATGTTGTACTATACCGGAATACTCGAAGCCTCTAACAAGTCCGGCGTTAATGTCCTCGAAGGACATGCCGTAGGGAACCAATGTCACAACATTGGTTTCCATACCATTTTTAAGAGTTAATTTACTTTTGATAAGGGTGCGGAACCGCATTTCTTCCCCGTTCAAATCTGGGGAAATGATTAATTCGTTCATAATACGTAATTTTTAGGAAGTTGAATAAAAAAGCGGCTGGTAGGTGTCCTATGCTATTACGTATAGCATTGGGGCGTTTCCGCTGCCCACACCGTAAGCCGCTATAATTCTTTGGATTGTCTACTAAGGTATTCATGCACGTAATTTTTTAGGATGCTGCAAATATCAGCACTTTATTTGATTTACGCAAATATATCCCGTTCAAAATCTTAAGCATGAAAAATAGTGTAAGAAATGTACACTCTTTTTCGGGTATCTGATGCAACTCTTTACATTTGCATCAAAACAATAACTGGTTTAATAACAGGCTACATAGCACAATTTTAAACTAAATAAATCCATAACAATGGCAAAAGAAGTAATTATCAACACTGAGGGTATCAACTGCTACGGAACACGAGTTATCACAGCAGGTATAGATACTACTCAATACCTTAAGAATCCTATTCTGCTATTCATGCACAAGCGGGATTATTCAACAGAATATCTTCCTGTAGGTACAATAGAGAACCTACGTTATAAAGGAGCTAACCTGATAGGAACACCCGTATTTGATGAAGATGATACCTTTGCGCTTAAATTGAAAAGCAAGTGGGAAAAAGGCGTTTTGCGGATGGCATCAGCAGGCATAGAACCGTTAGAATACAGTTCTGCTCCCGAACATATCAAGCCTGGGCAAACCCGCCCAACTGTCACACGGTCTAAGCTGATTGAAGTATCTATTGTTGATATTGGGGCTAATGATGATGCAATACAGTTATATCAGCCTGATGGTAAACTACTGACATTATCCAAAAATGGAGAATGTGACTTCATCCCTTTACTCGAATCTGTTCCTGATACTGAACCAACAGAAGGAAATGACCTGAGAAACGGTATTATAACCCTGTTAGGCTTGGAAAACACTGCTACTGATACTGAGATACTGGATGCTGTTAAATCATTGATAGAATCGCCTGATAACCTTGATAGTGAAGTAGAAGACGCTATAAAATTAGGGTTCATAGAAAGCAGTCAAAAAGCAAATTTCTTGGCTATGGCATCGGCTAACTACATTGCTTTCACATCATTTATCAATATCAGAAAGAAAGAGCAATTACCCGAAATAGAGAATATGGTACAAGCGGTATCAAGAGAAGGGAAAATATTGGCTCAGGATGAACATTTATATCTAAGTATTGGACAGAAAATAGGTCGTGACTCTTTAGGAAAGCTATTTTCTACATTTCGCAAACCAATAAAGCCATTGGATATTATGAATCTTAAAAAGGAGGATGACTGGGGGTTAACTGAATACCGCAAATTTAAACCTTTGGAACTAAAAAACAATCCTGACCTATATGAAAAGCTATTGAAAAAGGAACTAAAGCCTGATGAACAGGTAGAAACATTGGAGTACTACCGGAGAAATAACCCCGAATTTCTAAGGAAGAACCCTGATATTTATGCAAAGCTACTCGAAGAAGATTTAAATAAATAACCTCATTATAAACTCTTTAAATTAAAGAATAATGTTAAATAAACAAGTTTGGATTAAGCAAATCCTTGAGAACTTTTACCCGGATGACAGCTTTTTAAAAAAGTCTGTGAATTATTCCGGTTTTGTTGAGAACAACCGCATACATGTGGCATCGGTGGGTATTGATCCGAATGTATTGATAAACAATACCACCTACCCTATTAATGTTGTCGGACGCGATGACTTTGATAATGAAATAGTATTGGATAAGTTTGAGACTGAAAATACTATTGTTCGTCGTCCAGAAGCCATAGAATATAGCTATGACAAATTAGAAAGCGTTATTAGCCAGCATAGGGCTACGCTGCGTAAAAGTGTAGCTACAAAGGCGGCACATGCTTACGCTCCTGATGTAGATACAGAACAAACTCCTATTGTGTCCACAACAGGAACTTCCTACAATGGACGAAAAAGAATCTGCTTTGCTGATATTCTCACACTAAAAGAAAGGTTTGATGATGCGGAGATACCATTAGATGAGCGTTATTTAGTTCTGAATCCTAAGCATGTTTCAGATTTGCTTTTGGAAGACATTGAGTTGTTTAAAGACCTCACTAACATAAAGGACGGAGAACCTTTCAAATTTGCCGGATTTGGCTGTTTTTCGTTCTCACATACACCACACTACAATTTAGTTGATGGAAAGCTACAGAAGGTCGCATTTAACACCGTTAAAAAAGATACTTGTTTCTCCAGTATTGCGTTCTATGCAAAAGAAGTAATGAGAGCCGACGGTAATATTTACATGTATTCAACAGTGGACGACCCGAAAGAGCGTGCTACTATCGTTGGCTTTGATAAACGCTTTGTTGCGTTGCCTATAAGAAATAAAGGAATTGGAGCAATAGTTAGTGATAAATCCTAAAAATCAGTATTATGACTAAATTCAACAGTACATATTCACGTATCAAAAAGATAGTTGAGATAACAAAAAAGCGTTATGAACCTGGCAATCAGTCCAAGTGTTACAAAGCTGTTTGGAGAAAATATATACAGCCCGAATTTGGCATTTGTTACCGCACGTACATGAATTATCTAAGTATTACATTAAAGGCATCTTAGCAGCATACCAAGCAAATGACGAGGGATAGACAAAACGAACTGTGTTCTATCCCTTGCTTTTGTTAGATATGTAATCAATATTTATTTATCCATTTTTATCGTTCTATATTACTGATTATTAATATCTTAAACTTATTAAGATATTCTTATTTAAAATGATTGATAATTATTTATCCTTACTTTCAAATTGTTATATTACTGATAACCAGGAGATAAACGTAAATTAACCAAAAGTGCTATTTTTGAACGCTTCGTTTTTTTTTTAGGTCAATTCTTGAACGCTTCGTTTTGAAACGGCGAACGCTTCGTTTTGTCGATTATATATTCATTTTATTGTTTTCTTCTTTCATGATATTTATTTTTTTAGTTCCTTGATTATTCTTGCCGGATTGCCCGCAACAACGGTCATGGGCGGCACATCTTGGGTTACTACGCTGTTTGCTCCTATGATAGCGCCGTATCCGACTCTGACACCGGGGAGAATCGTGGCGTTGATACCGATCCAAACTTTATCCTCAATGACAACGGGACGGCCGTAAGTCGCACTGCGGTTTTCCGGATCGGAGTCGTGGTTGATGGTAATGATGTTTACTTTCGGACCGACCAAAACATGTTCGCCGAGTGTAATGCCGCCACGTCCGAAAAACGTGCAGCACTGTTGGATAAAGCATCCTTTACCTATCTTTATATGCTTGCCGTAGTCCACATAAAACGGAGGTAGTAAGGTTACGGACTCATCCACTTCCTGCCCGATGATTTCTCCCAGTATCCGGCGGACTTCATCCGGTGTATGGTAGCCGTTGTTCAGTTCGGCCGCTGTTTTCATTGTATCCCAAATGGAGTTTATTAACTCGTCGTATCCCTGATCCGACGGGGAAACAATTTCTCCGTTCAAGTCTCTTGCAAAAATTTCATTCATAATGATGCTTCGTTTAATGTTCTGGTGCAAAGTTACGAAGAGAGCCTCGTAACAACTTTGCTACGAGGCTCAATTAATTTTGTCCTAAAGTTCATTTTACCATGACGGAGCTACACCGTAGGCTTCCTTATATATTTTGGAGAAATGCGACAGGTTCTTGAAGCCTACATCGAAACAGGCTTCCGTCACTCTTTTCTTGCCCGATTTTATCAGGCCGTGCGCTGCCTCCAGACGACGCCTGATAATCCATTTCTGCGGTGTCAAATCGCTCACTTTGGCAAAATCACGTTTGAAGGTTGCCAGACTACGTCCTGTATAACTCGCGATTTCCCCCATCGAGAGGTCATACATGTAATTCTCATTCAGGTAGTCGAGAATGTCTATTTTCCATGGTTCCACGAAATCGAACAGCGAAGCATAGAGGTTCCTGTCGGTATTAAGCAGTACATACAGGCCCTCGATCATTTTTAACTTCAGTACATCTTCGGAAGGCTTTTCGCCCGCATCAAAATAAGGAATAACCGATTCGAACAGCGACCGAATGTCGGGTCTGTTACTCGGTAATACACGCAGACTTGCTTTTTCACGCTTGGAGTCGACCGGTATCTGTTGTTGGTTGAGTGTATGGTAAAACTCCCTCAGAAAAGGCTTTGTGAATTTCAGCACGACGGAGTGGTAGGGCTTATCGTTCTCAACCTTTTTTTGCAGCCACATCCGGTTATCACGCCGCATGAAAGCGCAATCTCCCGGATGCAGAACGGTTTTCTTTCCTCGTTCCTCTATTTCCAATTCGCCGGAGCATAGATAAATAAGCGTATGCTCCCTGTTTTCGTGGGCACACCCCCGGTCATCGGTGAAATAGTTCGCTATAAGCACATTCAAGCAATCGAATACATCTAATTGTTCCATATTGTCAGCCTTTTATTTTTGCAAAGGTAGCAAGTTCTATTTGCTTTTTATTTGTTGTGAAGCTCAATGTTTTCTCGGAAAAATCATAAGGAACAATTTATCCTATCAAAAAAACACATTATCTTTGCAATACAATTTGAGCTGTTTAGCCGCTTTCCTATCCATGCCTTATACCTCATGCGAATTCTTTTTTATCAGTTTGCAACCAAATAAATAGCTTCAGACTGTATCAAATATACATAAAAGCAAGATGACGAGCTACATTTTGAATCGCTAATGACGATTCTTGAGCTTTGGAAAGCCTTTTTCCAAACTTTTTTTCATAAAAAGCCTTTTTTTCTCACCCGCTCCGAGATCTTGTGTGTCTACTTAGTATAAAGCGATTTATACCATTGTTAATCTAAAATTAAAGTTATGAAACACAGGATTTTACTTGTACTGTTTTTGAGCTTTATGGCATGTTTCACCGCCAATGCTCAGAAAGTGACCTTGCAGTTCCGGCAAGTTAAGTTAGCAAAAGTCTTTGATGCTATCACTCAACAAACCGGACTAACCGTGGCATATAGCCGTCCTACCGTTGACCCGGATCGGGTTGTTTCTATTGAAGCTGATAAAGAAGAACTTTCAGATGTACTTACCCAATTATTGAAAGATACAAATGTAACTTTCGAAATTGGCGAAACGAAAATCTATTTGAAAGAAGAATCTGTTTCTGATACTCCGCTAAAGAGTGGTCGCCTTATAACTATTTCCGGTACAATCGTTGACGAAAGAGGTGAAACGATTATTGGGGCAAGTGTTGCTGTACAAGGAACTACTTTGGGGACTATCACTAATGCGGACGGTGAGTATTCTTTAGCTAATGTGCCGGAGAACTCCCAAATTACTATCTCATTTATTGGTTATCAGTCAATTTCACTTCCAGCCAATGCTAAGGCTTTGGGTAAAATAGTGATGAAAGAAGATAATGAATTGTTGGATGAGGTAGTTGTTATAGGTTATGGAACAACTACTGTGAAAAGTGCTACAGGATCTATTTCTTCTGTAAAAGCCAATGAGTTGCAAAGTTACCCATCTACCAATTTTGCATCTGCACTTTCCGGAAAAATGGCAGGTGTCCAAGTATCACTGCCTTCTGGTGCACCGGGTGGTAGCCCTGTCATTAATGTGCGCGGCATTGGAACTTTGACAGCCGGAAGTAAGCCTTTGATTGTAGTAGACGGTTTTCCGCTAACTGAAGGCTCGGATATTAATAGCATTAATATGAGTGCAATACAGTCTATTGAAGTATTGAAAGATGCAGCTTCTACAGCTATCTACGGTTCAAGAGGCGCAAACGGTATCATAATGATTACTACTAAAAGTGGTAAGACTAGTAAGCCTAATGTTTCTCTTTCAGCTACTTTTAGTTTACAACAACGATATGATAAACTGGAACTTGTAGATGCCTATGATATGGCTCAGTATATGTTGGAAGCACGCAATACTGGTTATGTGAATAAGAATCCCTCTGTTCGGAAAGAGAGCGATGATACTGCTACCAGAAAGGCTAATGGAGCTTCTAAACGTGAACTGATTCCCGATTATCTTTATCCATATTTGAATGGAGAGAAAGGTTTGACAAATACGAATTGGTTAGATGAAATATTCCAATTGGCACCTATGCAGGATTACAATATATCTGTTAGTGGTGGTTCTGAGAAAGCGTTCTATTCATTGTCAGCAGGCTACATGAAGCAGAAAGGTATTGTCATTGGTACTGATTTTGACAAATTCTCTGCTAATGTGAACCTAAAGTTGATGCCAAGCAATACTATAACTCTTGGTTTCTCCTTTTCTCCAAGTTATTCTAAGAAAAACACCTTTGATGAGGATGCTATGAGTAGTAATTTCCTGAATATAGCTACCGGTATTTATCCTTTCTTTGCTTCCTATAATGAAGATGGAACATTAGCTATATCGGAACAGATTAAGGCAAATGCCGATACGGATGGAGCATTGTATGAAAATCCTGTTGCCATTGCTAAAAAGGTAAAACGTAAAAATGATAGGCTTAGACTTTTTGGAAATATGTATGCAGAAGTCAAGTTATTCAAAGACTTCAGGTTCAAAACGAATATAGGTGCCGATTATGATGCACAAATTTATAAATTCTATACCCCTTCGGATATTGGAAAATATCGGGCTGCTGCACCTCAACCTATCAGTGCTTCTCAAAGTAATACCAATAGGAAGAATTATTTGATTGAAAATACATTGACTTACAATAAACTGATAAAAGAACATTCTATACAAATTCTACTGGGACAATCCTATCAAAAAGAAGATCAAGAGGTGTTGAAAGTCACTGCTGCGGATTTTGGCGATAGCTCTATTCAAAATATAGCTGGAGGAAGTTCGTTTAAAGTAGAACCTTCACAGTATTCTTGGGCTATGATTTCATATTTTGCACGTTTGAATTACAACTGGCAGGATAAATATATTTTTAGCGCCTCTATGCGTAGAGATGGTTCATCCCGGTTTGGTAATAATACAAAGTGGGGCATGTTTCCGGCTTTATCTGCTGCTTGGTTGATTTCAAATGAAAAGTTTATGAGTAACTGTTCGGCAATTGATTATGCAAAATTAAGAGTTAGTTGGGGTAAATCTGGTAATAATCAGATTGCAAACTATGGTGCTCAAGCATTAATGTCGAATAATGATTATTTATTTGGTGGCACTTTAGCACCCGGTACAGTCATAAATGCATCTCCTAATCCTGATTTGTCTTGGGAAATGACTTCGACTTGGAATATCGGTTTGGATGTTACTTTGTTTAAATATCTGGGAATTAGTGCAGACTTTTATTTAGCGAATACAAATGACTTATTATTAAGTGTGCCTGTGCCCCAACAATCAGGTTATACCACTTCATTGCAGAATATTGGTAAAGTAAGAAATACAGGTTTTGAGATACGTTTTTCTACAGCCAAAGATATTGAGATGGGGTCTGTTTCATGGAATTCATCATTAAATCTATCTACGAATAAAAATAAAGTTTTGGCACTTGCACCTGGACAGACTCAGATCATTGGTAGCAAAGGATTTTCAATAACCGAGGTTGGAAAATCCATATCCGAATTGTATGGATATGAAATCATAGGAATTTATAAGTCTGATGAAGATTTCAAGAAATATCCTGCTATGCCGGGCACGCAGATCGGTGATTATATTATCAAGAACCAAAATGATGATAATGTCATTAATACAAAGGATAAGAAAAGCTTTGGTTCTCCGCTTCCTAAGGTGGTGCTTGGTTGGAATAATACTTTCCGTTATAAGAGTTTTGAATTGACATTGGATTTATATAGTGAATTAAGTAAGAAACTATATAGCACAGCATTAGCTACGTATATGGATACTGGAGAAGGTTTTGCAGTTACTACAAAAGAATATTTCAATAATCGTTATCATCCGGTCAATAATCCTAACGGAACTTATGCAACTCCTAATATGGGAAATTTCTCCAGTGCACGTAAGGAAGCGCGTATTTCAAATAAGTTTTTCTACAACGCTTCGAACTTTAATATCCGTAGCCTGAAGTTTTCTTATGAATTACCCTCTTCCTTTATTAATCGTTTAGGACTACAGAGAACTCAGGTTTATTTCCTGGCAAACAATTTATTATTGCTAACTCCATATAAAGGAATGAGCTTAAATGGAAATGCAGCGGATGCATTGAATCAAGGGTTGGAAAGTTATAACTATCCTTTGCCTCGTACTTTTTCTTTGGGATTGAATATAAACTTTTAATATGAAATGAATATGAAAGCACTAAGAATATATAGCATAGCCTTGGGAATGGCGGCAATTATGTTTGCCGGATGTTCTGGAACCTATCTTGATCTGACTCCTGAAATGCAGAATGTTTTGAATAATTATTATAAAGATGCTGAACAGTTAAGAAAGGGAGTCAATTCTGCATACGGGATATTACAAGCTGAAGGCGTGTATGAATTGGCAAATTTAGTATTGGGAGAACTTCCGTCTGATAACACATGGGATGAAGTTCCGGCAAATGATAATGGTAATTATGGGCAACTGGACTTGTTCTCGATGACTTCGGCCAATACTATAATTGATAAAGCTTGGAGCCATCATTACAAAGGGATTCAGCAATGTAATGTGATATTGAATCGCGTTGATGGCATTGCTGATATGGCTGAGGCTGAAAAAAAGAATATTAAAGGTGAGATGTGCTTTTTGCGTGGACTGATGTACTTTAATTTGGTTCGTATATTTGGTGATGTTCAGTTGGTTATCAAAGAAACAACCAATCCCAATGATTTCTTTGGTCAGGTGAGGACTCCCAAAGAAGAAGTGTATAAACAGATCGTGCAAGACTTGACTGATGCGTTTGCAATGCTTCCTGATGCACCTGCTGAAAAAGGGAAAGCTGCCAAAGGTGCTGCCGCTGCGTTGCTGGGTAAGGTTTATCTTACTTTAAAGGATTACGATAACAGTTTGAAATACTTGCAGGAAGTGGAAAAGTTTGGATATGCTTTGTTGGATGAACCTGCTGATATCTTTGACGTAAATAATAAGGGGAATAAAGAAGTTATTTTCGATGTACAATTTGAATCGGGGGTAAATGGCAATTCGGAAGGTAGCCGGGCATTTCAGAAGTTCAGTCCGTCGGGCACTGTCAGTGGCGCTTTAGGTCATAACCTGCCTACCAAAGAAGTCTATGGGTTGTTTGCAGATAATGACAAGCGTAAATCAGCTTATTTTATTGTCACTAAAAATGGGGTTATAGGAACAGGAAAGTTGAAAAAGACTTCTGCTACTGTTGCTGATGGTGGTAGTAATATCATTGTATTACGTTATGCCGATGTTCTTTTAATGATTGCCGAGTGTTATACGGAAAAGGGTAATCTGGCTAAAGCTAGTGAATATTTGAACTTTATTAAAGAGCGTGCGGGTGTTGACAAAGTTACAATTAATGATGCTGAACTTTTGAAAGAAGAAATTGCACTTGAAAGGCGTAAAGAGCTGGTTAATGAAGGGCAGCGTTGGTTTGACTTGGTAAGAACAGGCAAAGCTGTGGGAGTAATGAACGCGTATTTTGCTAGAACTCCGGGTTATAATGGAATTACTATAAGTGAATTAAATTATGTACAACCTATTCCGCAAGCACAGATTGATACTGACTCTGCGACGAAACAGAATGAGGGATATAACTAATTTGTAAAGTCTATAGGTGGTTTGTCTATATATGATAAGCCACTTATAGATTTTGTAATCGGATTTGTTGAATTTCAAAAAATAGTATTATGAGAAAAAAATTACTATCGTTGTTCTTATTGGGGGGCTGTATACAATTAGCGTTTTCCCAATCTCAGTCTATTGATAAACTGATTGATATTTTTAATAATCCAGCCAAATACCCAAACTATATTATGATATCTGCTCATAGAGGATATTGGAAAGATTATCCGGAAAATTCTCTTCCAGCTATACAGGCTGTGTTAGATTTAGGAGCAGATATGATAGAATTTGATATTACGAAATCAGATGATGGCACACTTTATTTGTTACATGATTATGGTTTAGACCGACTTACTACAGGACATGGAATTGTGAGAAAAGGGGAAGGGGCTACTTTTGAATATTATAAGTCATGGGATGAACTTAAAGACTTAAAATTGAAGGAAGTCACAGGCGAGGTAAGCGAATATAAATTGGCAACTTTACGAGATGCACTGCTAAAATGCAAAAATAAAGCTTTGGTAAGTATTGATAAAGCTGAGAACGTTATTCCAGAAATGTATTATTTAGTGAAAGATCTGGGAATGGTTAATCAGGTCACTTTTAAAACTAAAATACAATTTTTCCCTACACCAGAATCTATAAAAAGATTGGTAACAAATAAAGCTGATCAGGAACAATTGGTGAAAATGTTTACTCCAACTGTTTACTCGGAGTTATTGGATCAGGATCCTGATTTAATAAATAAAATGAAAGCGTTTATTGGAGCAGGATGTCAAGGTTTTGAGATGATCTATTTTCAGAACTCAGACCCAATGTTGACACGTAAGATTACGGTTGAAGGTAAAACTTATGATAATATTTTAAGTTGGTTGAGAACTAAAAATACATGTGTTATTCAATTCCCAATGTGGCCAGAAACAGAAAAAGGGTGTTGGGTTCCTAGAAAATTTAAATATAGTATCATTAATTTGAAAGGGACTGATCGTCGTTGTGACTGGGATTGGCTATTGGAAAAATCTCATGCACCAGATGTGGTTATTTCTGACCGTTTAGAAGTCCTTTTTGACTATCTAAAGACTATAGGGAAACGTTCATTATAAATTAAAATGTTATGAGAACTAATTTCAACAAGAATAGGAATATTATAATATTTGCTATTTGTTTATTATTTGCATGTACTGAAAATATCACTTCTCAGATCACTATTCCCAATCCAAGCATCTATTTAGCTTTTGATACAGACAATCCTGGATATGAATCTGTATCGACACATAACGGTCTCGTTTCAGGTACCTACCAACAGGTGGCTGATCGTTTTGGTAATTCTCAAAGGGCGGTAAAGTTTACCAATAAAGGTGCTGGAGTACGTTGTTCGGGATTTAGTATTAATGCGGTTCATACGGTTTCTTTTTGGATTAATATAACTGATCCTTCAGAAATACCTGCTGGACCTACTCCTTTTGCTTCTACAGATACTAAGTATGAGATATATAATTGGACAGATGCTAATGGATTTATTTTGAGAGGTTTGGGGAGGAGGAAAGCTACTGTTGGCTTTAATAGATTTATTCCAAAACCAGATGGTACTAAAGTTCCTTGGTATTTATGGTCTTACAGACCTGCTCAATTTAACGAAACAGGTTGGTATCATATTTTTGTAGTTCATGGTCAATATTACACAAGGTTGGTTATGTATAAACCAAATTTAGAGAAGGCATATTCATATATTTGGTTAGGAGGGCAAGATTTTTCGACTAATAAATATTTGTATGTCGGTGCATTTGGTGAACATGTTCCTGTAAATAGTGCCATAGATGATTTTAAACTATATAATGCAGAATTCACAGATGATCAAATAGAGTTCCAACATATTGCAGAATATCCTAAAGATACTTATGTGAGAATACAGAATAAGAACTCTGGGAAATATGCAGTAGTTGAGAATATTTCTACCAGCAACTATTCGTTGATAATTCAGAATTCTAACGGATCAGGTAATGATGAATGGAAGCTTTTGTTTAATGGTCCTAATGAATGTAAAATAAAAAATCTTCATTCGAATAAAATCATGGTGGTTAAGGATGCATCTACTGCTGTTGGAGCAGAAATTATTCAGCATGATGAGAGAGGAACTGAGAATGAGAACTGGATTTTAGAATATTCTACTCTGGATACTAAGTATTTTAGATTGAAGAATAAAAAAAGTGATAAATATCTGGGAGTTCTTCAAAACTCAAAAGCAGAGAACTATAAGTTAATTCAAACAAATGTAGGGGAAAGCAGTCTTTATTGGACTTTTTTGAAATCTTTTCCCAATGCAAGGTCAAAGATTGAACCGGGATTTTATCGTGTTAAAAATAAGAAAAGCGGATTATATTTGACAGTTCTAAATAGAAATCCTGAAATAGCAGCTTCTCTTGCTCAGCAAGGAAAAACTGGATCAAATGATAATGTTGATTTTGATACATGGTATATTGGACCGGCGGCAAGTGGTCAAGATGCGTATAATCTGATAAATCCAATTTCGAACTATAAGATGACTGACTATTTTTATGATCCAGAAGGGGCTGATATACTCGTAGGGAATGATCGTCTATTTGGAGAGTCAGATTGGCAATTTATGCCGACAGGAGTAGCAGGTGAATATCGACTAAGAAATGTAATGAGTTATTATTATGCTGTTGTTAAAGATGCTTCAACTGCAAAAGATGCTCATGTCATTAAATATCATTCAAATTCTGGTGATAATGAAATTTGGACACTTGAAAGATTTTTTTATTCAGATTCTCCATTGTCAGCAGGAACCTATAAAGTACGGAATATAAATAGTTATAAACTAATGGTAGTCAAGGATGCCTCAAAGGAGGACAATGCCGATATAATTCAGTATTTTTCAGGATTTGAGAATTCTGAGTGGGAAATATTGCCGGCAAATTATGGATTTGTACAATTGCGGAATAAAAATAGTCAAAAATATCTTGTTGTAAGGAATGCAAGTCTTGCAATAGGGGAAGGGCTCATTCAAGATAAGGCTGCTACTGCTAACAGTTATTGGACTATTAGCAAGGAATTTTATACAGAATCAGGAATGCGACGTGTTGCTTATACTTTAAAGAATAAAAAGTCTGGATTATATGCAGTAGTACAGAATGCTTCTAGTGGGGATGGAGCTCCTATTATACAATATAATACCGGAGAAAAAAATAAGCTATGGGCTTTTGAAAGGCAATCTACTAATGCGCTTACTCGCTCTTTTGATTCTGAACAAGAGCCGATTGCATCTGATTTTGATAGACCGGAAGTTATGATAGATTGTAAAAACGATATGATTCTATTAGATTATCCTTTTGAATCTTCCACGGAACTTATTATAAGAATTATGGATTTGACTGGGAGACAAGTGTATGAAGGAAAAAAACAGGTTAATGGCGGAAGTAATGTTGTGTCAATCAGTCAATTCAATAGTGCGCTGAATATCAATCAATTCTATGTAGTGTCTATACGCTCAGTAGATGGAAAAGTCAATTGTTCTACTAAAGCTATAATGAGTAAATAGTATGAAAAACTTAATTTAATAAACCATGAGAAAAAGTATTTTATTTCTAATTGCAATTTTTTGTGCTGCTTTTATGGCGGCACAAGAGCAACTTCCCAAATGGGAAAAAGGCTATTTGGATATTCATCACATTAACACCGGGCGGGGAAGCTGTGCTTTCCTTATTCTGCCGGATGGAACAAACATGATGATTGATGCCGGAGATTTTGATAACGAATCATTTGATGCAAAGTATGCTCCTATGTTTGCACCACAGGTGTTCCCTAACAGTAGTTATACGGCAGGTTCATCTATAATCAACTATCTCACGAATGTATTAGGCAAGGATAAACTATCGATTGATTATTTTCTGCTGACACATTTTCATTCTGATCATTACGGTAGTGTACGCGCTGCTTCCGGAACTTCCGAAAATGGCTATCGACTTACTGGCTTGACCGAAGTGGGTGATGTCATTCCTATCAAAACTTATGTGGATAGAGATTATCCTGAATATAATTTTCCGGTTGATCTGCGAAATAACGTATCTGGTAATGGAGGTGTGGAACCGGCAACTTTTCAGAATCTGTTAAAGTTTCTGGAGTTCCAGAAAACCAATAATGGGATGAAGCTTGAAAAGTTTGAAATTGGATCTAACAAGCAATTTACCTTGAAGAAAGATCCTAAATCTTATCCTGGTTTTGAGATCCGAAATATTAAGTCGAACAATCTTTTGTGGACTGGAAAAGGCAAGAATACCACTCCTTTATTTACTAAAGAAGAGTTGTTGGCAAAGAATGGCAAATTCAATGATAATCAGATGTCGACGGCTCTTGTAGTAAAATATGGTAAATTCAAATACTATGCCGGGGGAGATAATTCCGGTTTGGTAGATCAGGATCATGCAGAATGGTACGATATTGAAACTCCGATGGCTCCGTTGGTAGGGAAAGTATCTGCCATGTCTCTTAACCATCATAGTAACCGGGATGCTACAAACAGAAACTTCCTGGATGTGCTCGATCCTAAAGTTGTCGTAGCTCAGTCATGGAGTCCCGATCATCCGGGACCTGAAGTAGGGCAGAGACTGCTATCGGGGAATGTCGGTACTCAGAAAAGAGAAATCTTTATGACGTATTATCATGAAGAAACAGGGATTGGTATAGGACCTTGGTTTTCTCGTGGTATCAAGGCTAAAGAAGGCCATATCGTGATAAGGGTATATCCTGATGGTAAATATGATGTATATGTACTGGATTCCAGAAAGTCGAATCTGACAATTGTGAAAAAGTTTGGTCCATACGTTAGCGAATAATTTCAAATATCTAAAACTTGCCTAAGTTTATGATATTTACTTTCATAAACTTAGGCAAGTTTTTTACTCCTAAATAAAAAACATGAGACGTTTTATCCTACTGACCTTTCTCTGTTGTCTGGCACTTGGCATCAGTGCGCAGACCGCTAAAGAAGAAATCTTTGAGAATATTCATCTTTCAGCAGCAAACCATTATGTCTATCCCGATCCTGACTTTAAGAAAACTCCGCCGCCGTCAGGATATAAACCGTTCTATCTGAGTCATTATGCACGGCATGGTTCCCGTTATCGGGTTAATCCCAATGACTATAAAGAACCATTGAGAATTTTGTGCGAAGCAGAAAAAGACGGGGCACTGACTGAGTTGGGAAAGAAGACCTTAAACTTGATTGATAGTCTTGCCCGAATGGCAAAAGACCGCTATGGTGAACTGACACCGTTGGGAGCACGCCAGCATCGGGGAATTGCTAAAAGAATGTATGAGAACTTTCCTGAAGTATTTCAAGGAGTGGTAGCAGTGGATGCCCGCTCCACCGTTGTTATTCGCTGCATCCTCTCTATGATGGCTGAATGTCTGCAACTGCAATCTATGAATCCCAAATTGCAGATTAAGAATGATGCCAGCTATTATGATATGTACTATATGAATAATGAAGATGATTATTTCAGAAAGCAGCGTAAAACAGATGAAGTGCTTGCTGCCAAACAGGCTTTCCGAAAGGAACATCTTCATCCTGAACGCTTGATGAAGTCTTTTTTCAATAGTCAGGACTATGTGAAGTGGAAAGTGGATGCAGATAAGCTGATGAGTTACTTATTTGAACTTGCAGTTATTATGCAAAATCACGATACGGATATCGAACTCTATTCCCTTTTCACAAAAGAAGAATGTTACGACATGTGGTTGCTGAATAATGCGAATTGGTACATCGATTACGGTCCGTCTCCACTTACAAAAGGGAAAATGCCTTATCTGGAAGCCAATCTGTTGGAAAACATTCTGAATACTGCGGATACCTGTATCGTTAAAAAAGAGAATAACGTTACATTACGATTCGGCCATGAGTCTTGTGTACTTCCTCTTGCATGCCTGTTGGAATTGGGGGATTGCGCTTATCAGACTACTGACTTGAACAGTCTCGCTGAGGTCTGGCGCAATTACAAGATTTTCCCGATGGCTTGCAACATCCAGTTCGTTTTTTATCGTAAAAAAGGGAGCGATGATATTCTGGTGAAAGTTCTGCTGAATGAACAGGAAATGAAACTTCCGGTAGAGAGTACACTTGCTCCTTACTATCATTGGAAAGATGTGGAAACATACTATAGGAATAAATTGGCAGCTTTCAGAAAATAGTTTTTTTATAGGTAATAATATAACATTGAAAATCATGATTAATCGATTTATATTGAACGAAGTATCATACTTCGGACCGGGAGCGCGTGAAGTGCTTCCAAAAGAAATAACCCGTTTGGGATTGCACAAAGCCTTTGTGGCAACTGATAAAGATCTTATCAAATACGGAGTGGCGGATAAAGTGCTGAGTGTGCTTAAATCTGCCGGAATATCTTATGAGGTATTTAGTGAGATCAAGCAGAATCCTACAGTGTTCAATGTAAAATCAGGTGTGAAAGCCTTTGCTGAGTCGGGAGCAGACTTTATCCTGGCTATCGGTGGCGGCTCTTCAATAGACACCGCAAAAGCTATCGGAATTATTACTAATAATCCGGAATTCAGCGATGTTGTTTCGTTGGAAGGTGTGGCGGATACAAAAAAGAAATCCGTTCCCATCATTGCCCTGCCTACTACTGCCGGAACTGCTGCCGAAGTGACAATCAATTACGTGATTACGGATGAGGTTAACGAAAAGAAAATGGTATGCGTCGATCCGAATGATATTCCGGCTATAGCTATTGTGGATGCAGAGTTGATGTACACCTTGCCTAAAAGCCTGACCGCTTCCACCGGATTGGATGCTTTGACACATGCCATCGAAGGGCTGATTACCAAAGGAGCTTGGGAAATGAGCGATATGTTCGAGATCAAAGCCATTGAAATGATAGCTCGTTATCTGGAAACAGCAGTCAACGAACCTACAAATGCCGAGGCACGCAATGGTATGGCTGTGGCACAGTATATTGCCGGAATGGCATTCTCTAATGTCGGTTTGGGAGTGGTGCATGGAATGGCTCATCCGCTGGGAGCTATCTTTGATATTCCTCACGGGGTGGCTAATGCTTTGCTGCTGCCTGTTATCATGGAGTTCAATGCACCTGCCGCACTCGATAAATACGTGGATATTGCCAAAGCCATGAATGTATATACTTCCGGCATGAGTCGGGAAGAAGCAGCCCATGCAGCTGTGGAAGCCGTAAAATCGCTTGCCATACGTGTAGGTATTCCGCAACATTTATCTGAGTTGGGAATTGAAGAAGAAGATTTGGAACGTCTATCGGAGGCAGCCTTTGCAGATGTATGCACACCGGGCAATCCGCGTGAAGTTTCTAAGGAGATCATTCTTGAACTATACAGAAAAGCATTGTAATAAACTGTGAGTAAGAACCCTTTTATCTTATGAATAACACAAAGAAGACTTCAATAATAAGTAAGGATGGTGTGAGCTATCTGATTCCGTTTATATTAATCACGAGTTGCTTTGCCTTGTGGGGATTTGCCAACGATATCACTAACCCGATGGTGAAAGCTTTCTCTAAAATATTCCGTATGAGCGTTACGGATGGTGCTTTGGTACAGGTTGCTTTCTATGGCGGATATTTCGCCATGGCCTTTCCGGCAGCTATGTTCATACGCAAATTTTCTTATAAGGCGGGAGTACTTTTAGGATTGGGTATGTATGCTTTCGGGGCATTTCTGTTTTTTCCGGCTATGCTTTCGGGAAGCTATTATCCGTTTCTGATAGCCTACTTCATCCTGACGTGCGGACTTTCGTTTCTTGAAACCAGCAGTAATCCTTATATCCTCTCGATGGGGACGGAGGAAACGGCTACCCGTCGTTTGAATCTGGCTCAATCGTTCAATCCGATGGGATCGTTGCTGGGAATGTATGTGGCGATGAATTTTATACAGAATCGTTTGAGCCCGATGGATACGATGGAACGCAGTCAGCTTTCTGCTACTGATTTCGAGGCGGTTCGTGATTCTGATTTAGGTGTATTGATTGCTCCCTATCTGATTATCGGTATTGTGATTCTGGTAATGTTGATATTGATTCGTATGGTGAAAATGCCGAAGAATGCCGACCAGTCTCATGACATCAACTTCTTTCCGACATTGAAACGTATCTTTTCTATCAGTTATTACAGGGAAGGAGTGATCGCCCAGTTCTTTTATGTCGGTGCGCAGATTATGTGCTGGACGTTTGTCATACAATATGGCACACGTTTATTCATGTCTCAGGGGATGGGAGAAAAGGCGGCGGAAGTGTTGTCGCAGCAGTATAACATTGTGGCGATGATTATCTTTTGTGCAAGTAGGTTTATATGTACTTTTATCTTGCGCTATCTCAGTCCGGGGCTGCTGTTGAAGGTTCTGGCTATTGCGGCTTGTGGATTTACAATTGGGGTTATCTTTATTCAGGATATCGGGGGAATGTATTGTTTGGTGGGGGTATCTGCCTGTATGTCATTAATGTTTCCTACGATTTACGGAATAGCTTTACAAGGATTGGGTGATGACGCAAAGTTCGGTGCTGCGGGCTTGATAATGGCGATTCTGGGCGGTTCGGTGTTGCCACCGCTTCAGGCGAGTATCATTGATATGCAAACCTTGTTCGGTATGCCTGCTGTGAATGTTTCATTTGTACTTCCTTTTATTTGTTTTGTGGTGATTATAATTTATGGACATCGTTCTTATGTAAGAGAGAGAAGGTGGTGATTGAAAAATTGCGCGATGCACTGAAAATAGCCAGTGCTCGCGAGTATGCTCTTATTGAAGAGCTGTTGGTCGGTGTCGATAAAAAAAAGTTTGATTAAGCAGATCAGGTATCGTATGTAAAGTGGATACGGGCGGGAGAGTTGCCGGAAGAATAAGGGAGAAAAGGCGGAGTAATCCGCCTTTTTGCTAACTTTGCAAAAAACATTGCATACCTTTATGGCCATATAAAGGCAGCATCAAAAAACATTTTTATGACAAGAGAACAGAAGATATTATCCTTGTTAGCCCAGTTTAAGGAGCTGGGTATTGACAAACAGATAGATTACGATAAATTCTATCTGTATTCTCTTATTACCCATTCAACAGCTATTGAAGGTTCTACTGTCACTGAAATTGAGAATCAACTTTTGTTTGATGAGGGCATCAGTGCGAAAGGTCGTTCTATGACTGAGCAACTAATGAACTTAGACTTGAAAGCAGCATACGAACAATCTATTGCTTTTGCAAAGAGCCATAGTGATATTTCTGTTGATATGCTTAAGAAACTATCTTCTATCGTTCTGAAGAATACTGGAACAATATATCAAACCGCATTAGGTGAATTTTCGTCAGCGAATGGAGATTTGCGATTACTGAACGTCACAGCCGGAACTGGAGGACGCTCTTATATGAATTACTCAAAGGTACCTACAAAGTTGGCAGAACTTTGCGAAAGTATAAATCAGCGACGAAAGGCTCTTTCAAAAACGAATGTTATTGAATGCTATAAGTTGAGTTTCGACGCTCACTTCCATTTAGTAACAATTCATCCTTGGGCTGATGGCAATGGCAGGATGTCTCGTTTGCTGATGAATCAGTTGCAGTTTGAGTTTGGAATCATTCCTACCAATATTAACAAAGACCATAAAGCGGAATATATTGAATCTCTTATAGCTACTCGTGAAAACGATGATATAGAACCATTTCACAACTTTATGTTCGATGAACATATCCGCAATTTAGAGCAGACGATTCGTAATTATCAGGCATCCATAGAAGATGAAGGTTTAGAACCTCGTGTCGATGTCGGTATAAATGTCGGTATAAATGTCGGTATAAACGAACAACGTGTATTAGAGCTTATCCGGATAAATAACCGAATCACTGTAAAAGAGATTGCAGAATCGCTTTCGGTTTCCTTACGACAAGGTGAACGGATTATGGCAGCATTAAAGGAGAAAGGGTTAATCAAACGTGTCGGCTCTAACAAATCAGGACATTGGGAGTTGAGAGGGGGATAATGAGAGAGAGTAAGGCATTGGTACTATGAGATACCCTTTATAAATTGAAAACTGTAGTTGTTTTGTCATCTAATTCTATACCATTAGTGTAGATTGTAGAGTTATATTAAACCATTATATTTGTTATTTACCGAGAAAGATTTATCTTTGTAGTTGAATTTGAATAGAAATAATAAACTATGAGTTTAGTATCTCAAAATAAAATAAACCAATTGCTTCTATTAGGAACAAGGAATGGATTGTTCTTTTCCGAATGGTTAAAAAAGAATGGCTACTCAGATCAGCTAGTTAGCAAGTATCGACAATCGGGGTGGCTCAGTACATTGGCAAAAGGGGTTATGTTTCGTACTGGAGATGTTTTATCGGCATATGCTGCATTACAATGTTATAATCAACAATTAGGAAAAGAATTTCGCATAGCAGCACACTCAGCCTTAGAATTGTTTGGTTTTAATCACTATGTACCCATGGGTAAACCTTTACTTATGGTGGGACACACAAAGCAAAGCATTCCTGAATGGATGAGAAGTGATACTTTTGACAGAACAATCAAAACATTCACTACCGAAACCTTTCTGATTCCACAAGTAACTACTATTCAAAAAGATGAATTAAGCTTACTAATATCGACACCTGAACAAGCATTTATGGAGTGTTTGTTACTTGCACCACAACAATATAGTTATATTGATTTATACTATGTGATGGAGCAACTGACTACACTGCGCTCTGAAGTTGTACAAAAGCTACTTGAAACAACTAAAAGTTTGAGAGTGAAACGTCTGTTTTTATATATGGCTGAGAAAGCTGGACACTATTGGTTCGATATGCTTGATACTTCTAAAGTTGCCCTCGGTACATCCAAACTACAATTGGTGGAAGGCGGTATATATGTGCCTCAATATAAAATAACTATACCCAAAGAATTACACGAATATGAATAATGATATATATAGAAAACAAGTTTCTCTGTTGATACGTATTGTACCATCTATATATCGCGTTGTAGACTTTGCAATTCACGGTGGCACAGCTATTAATCTATTTCATAAGGACATGCCTCGATATTCGGTTGATATAGATCTCACTTATATTCCCATACAAGACAGAGACGAGAGTCTTGCAAATATTAACCGTCACTTGCTGGCATTAAAGACAAATATCGAAAAAACAATACCAGGTATTAAAGTTGAGCATAAGCCTAAAGTATGTAAACTGCTTTGTATACTTGATGGTGCTACTGTAAAAATAGAAGTAAATGGGACAAAAAGAGGTATTATTGGAGAAGTTGAAGAAAAGATGTTGTGCCCAAAGGCTATAAAGGAGTTTAATATGACCTGTAAAGCCCGTACGGTTTCATATAGTCAACTTTATGGTGGTAAAATAGCAGCAGCATTAAGTCGGCAGCATCCACGCGATTTGTTTGATTGTAAATATATGGATACAACATCGTTTTGCGATGTGAAGGATGGTTTTATTCTATGTTTGTTGGGCAGCGACAAACCGATTATTGAATCTTTGCATCCTAACGCAATTGACCAGACGGAAGCTTTAGAAAATCAATTTGAAGGGATGTCTGATATTCCATTCCATTATTCGGATTACGAAGAAACTCGTAAAAATTTGATTGAACAGGTAAATGCCAACATGACGAATACTGATAAAGAGTTTCTAATATCTTTTGAGAATGGAGAACCTGATTGGAGTAAATGTTGCGCAGGAGATTTGAGCAATTATCCTTCGGTAAAGTGGAAATTGCAGAATATTGATAAATTAGTAAAGAGCAATCCCAAGAAACATCAAGAGGGGGTTCAGAAATTACAGAATTTTTTAAAGATACAAGATTAAATCTATATTGGTATCTATTTATAAAAGCCTATTTAACAAGAACACTGTCACTGATTTCGCTGATATTTGTGTCGTGTATTGTTGCATTATGTTTTATGTAAAGAACTTTTCTTGTTCAATTCTTCAAAATCAGTAAGCGAATAAAAAAACAATCCCTTTTTCATTTTGTATTGGAACAAAATTTTAATAGGTTTGCAAAACCTAATTATTCACTTCTAACAATCTTTGTTCCTTAAAATATAAGCATGGAAAAGAATTTGGCTGATTTTTCAGATGATAGCTATTTATTGGAGGAGATAAAACGGGGAAACGAAGAAGCATTCGTTTATCTGTTTAAAAATTACTTTCCGCGTTTGCGTGGATATGCTGTTCGCTTTATTGAAGATGAAGAAATCGTTCGGGATATTATTCAGGAATGTTTTCTGAAGTTCTGGGAGAAGAGAGACTTACTTTCATCGGTCTCCATAACTTCTTTGCTGTTTGCAATGGTGCGCAACGGATGCCTGAACTACCTGAAACACGTATCCATTGTAGAGAAGCACCGGATTGAATACCTGGCATCCATTGATGGGGAAGAACGGCTTTACTATACCGACTTCACTTTTGATGCAGACAATAAACTCCTCTATGACGAATTGCAGGAGCAAATCAAACTCGTCATCGGTCAGCTGCCTGACCGTTGTCGCGAAGTCTTCCTGCTGAGTCGGTTCACACATCTCAAGAACAGGGAGATAGCCGATAAACTACAAATATCCACTACAGCCGTGGAGAAACATATTTCTAAAGCCCTTGCCCTTTTTGAACGTCACTTCAAGGATAAGTATCCGGTAGACATCTATATAATGGTTTTAGCTTGGGTGATTATGAACGAATAAATAGAATAACCAGGAGGAGAAAAAGCAGAGAACTAAAAATTTTCTGCTTTTTTCTTTTTCCGGGGTTGGGTAGAATTAAAATTAGTTGTTACATCCTATAGAAAGAGAATTTATGAAAACAGAAACAAACATTCACGAATTGGCGATCCGCTACTTTGAAGGACACATTTCAAAGACGGAAGAGAAACTCTTGTTCAGCTACATTGAGCAAGCGGAAGAAAACCGTCTGCGGTTTCGCCAGTGGGAAAAAGAATGGAAACTTACTAATGAAGGGGACGAACAGACCATGCATGAATGGCAACGTCTGCAACGCCGCCTTCGTACGCAAGAGGCTATTATGCCGATGTTGCCCCGTCGTTATTTCAGCTTCTGGCGCAGAGTGGCTGCCGTAGCCGCCATCGTGGTGCTTACTGCCGGGGCTACGTTGGGCATCTGGAACATTGCTTCCTTATCTTCTACCGAAGATTATTTCGTATTCGAAGCTCCCTACGGAGAAAAGAGCAAGATGACTTTGGCAGATGGTACGGTGGTATGGCTGAATGCCGGTTCCGTACTGAAGTATTCGGATAAGTTCAACGAGCGGAATCGTAAAGTAATACTTAGCGGTGAGGCTTATTTTGAAGTCACGAAGAAGGAAAAAGCCAAATTCACGGTGCAAACCTGTGGATATGATGTAGTAGTGAAAGGTACGAAATTCGATGTTTCCGCCTATCCTGAAGACTCAGTTGTCACTACGGCACTGATGGAAGGAATTGTAGAAATCCATCGCGGGGAACAGCGGATAGAGATGGTACCCGGTGAATTCGTGAAGTTGGATATGGCTACCGGAAAAATCACACGTACCCGTAATGATGTGAAGCAATGGAAAGCCTGGTCGGAGAATCGAATTGAATTTGAGGATATTACGTTGAAAGAACTGGTAGCGAAGCTATCCCGCCAGTATGACGTCAATATCAGTCTGGAATCGGAACAGGTAGGTGCCAAACGCTTCCGCATTTCATTAAGAAACCGTGAGACGATAGGAGAGGTGATGGCTGCTTTGCAGGAGATCATCCCGATAACCGTCGAACGCAGAGGAAAGGATATATATATCAGAGAATAAAATCAATTTTGTAACAACTAATTAAATCAAGAAAAGCTATGAACAACCGAAAATCAATTCTATGCTTATTCCTTTTGTTCTTGCTCAGCTTGGGTTCATTATCTGTAAATGCCCAGACAGTCAGCAAAGTTTTTAAGGAACAAACATTGAAAACTGTATTGAAGGAAATAGAGAGTCAAACAGGGCTGTCCATTATCTATCAGAAAAACGAAATAAACGAGAATAAAAAGGTTAATGCAACTTTTGAAAATACTCCCGTTGTAGAGGCATTGTCATCTATCCTTGACAAATCATTGGAGGTGAATCTAAAGAATAAGATGATTGTGATTTCTCTCAAAAAGCTAATGCCGGGTGATGACAAAACAAAAGTAAGGTCAATTAACGGAAAGATTCTTGATGAAAACGGTGAACCGGTGATTGGGGCGAGTGTGGCAATACAAGGAACCACACTGGGATCAATTACAAACATTGACGGTGAATATACCTTAGCCAATGTTCCGGAAAATGCAGAAGTAACCATTTCATTCATTGGCTACCAGACATTGACATTTAAAGCTAATGACAAAGCCTTGCAAAATGTCACTTTGAAGGAAGATAGCGAAATGTTGGATGAAGTCGTAGTAGTGGGATACGGCGTACAACGTAAACGCGATGTAACCACTTCTATCTCTTCAATGAAAGCGAGTGAATTGGCAGTTCCGGTTTCCAGTGTGGATCAGGCTCTTGTCGGTAAGATGACCGGTGTGCAGGTTTCACAACCGAATGGTATCCCGGGGGGAGGATTATCTATTAAGGTAAGAGGTAGTGGTAGTATTACTGCGGGTACGGAACCGTTGTATGTGGTAGATGGTTTCCCCATGTCCGGTGAAGCAGGAAATGGTACAGGACAGAATGTATCTCCTTTGAGTTCCATTAATATGAATGACATTGAGTCTATCGAAGTTTTGAAAGATGCTTCGGCGGCAGCCATTTATGGATCAAGAGGTGCAAATGGTGTAGTCATTATTACCACTAAGCAAGGCAAGGAAGGTAAAGATATGAAGCCTACTGTGCAATATGATGGATATGTAGGTTTCCAGCAACGTACTAAAAAGATAGATATGCTGGATGCGTATGAATATGCTTGGCTCTCCTATGACGGACATAATAATGCTTATCTTGATTTACTGGAAAGTAAAGGTATTGAAGGTAGCATCAATGATTCTAATGAAGTTCGTAACCAGAAGTTAGGAAAGAAACCGGATGTTATCAATCAGGCTTATTTGCTACCTCCCGAAATAATGCCATATATCAATGGTGAAACCGGACTGACGAATACGGATTGGCAAGACGAAGTTATGAGAACAGGTATCGTCACAAGTCATAATCTTTCTCTGTCCGGAGGAAACAAAGCTGCCAGATATTTTATTTCCGGTAATTACATGAAAGAGCAGGGTATTGTTATCGGTTCGGATTTTGAACAGATGGGAGCCAGAGGAAAAGTCGATGCTAATTATAAGAAATTCACTTTCGGTACTAATCTGTCTTTTAATTATTCTGTGTATAACATCGTTCCTACCGAGGACAGATATAAAGAAGAGACAATCGTAGCTTCTGCTTTGGCCATGTCACCCACTATGCCGGTGTACAATGCCGACGGTTCTTATAATTTTGATCAATGGAACTGGCAGTATAAGCATCCGCAGATTGTAAATCCTGTAGCTTTGGCAAACGAAAAGGAAGACCAGATGAAACGTTACCGTTTTATGGGAAATGTCTATGGTGAATACGAACTCTATAAGAATCTGAAATTCAAGACAAGTTTCGGTGTGGATTTCAACAGCTACAGCCGTTCTTATTACAGACCTTCCACTTTGCCCACTTCTTTAGACAGACTTCCGCCTTCAGTGCCTGAAGGGTCGAAGCGTGATAAGAATATGTTGAACTGGGTATGGGAAAACACCTTGTCATACACTACAATAATTAAAGATGTACATAATTTGTCTGCCATAGCCGGATGGACTGCACAGAAAGAATCAGTGAACACTTCATTGCTGGCCGGTAATGGTTATCCTAATGACTTGGTACATACCATGAATGCAGCTTCGGCCATAACAAATTGGAGTGCAACCGCTTACGAATGGTCGTTGCTATCTGCATTGGCACGTGTGCAATATTCATATAAGGGCAAATATTTACTATCAGCTGCTGCTCGTATGGATGGATCTTCCCGTTTCGGAAAGAATAACCGCTGGGGTATGTTTCCGTCAGCTTCTGCCGGATGGTATATCAGTGAAGAAGATTTTATGAAAGATATAAAATGGCTTACTTCCTTGAAATTGCGTGCGAGCTACGGTATCAGTGGTAATTTTAATATTGGAAATTACGAGTATTATGCTACGTTATCGGAAGACAATTATGTGTTTGGAAAAGCTGACGGCACTTTGGCAAGCGGTTTACGTCCTGCAACAGCTGGAAATCCTGATTTAGGTTGGGAGAAGACAGCTATGTTTAATCTGGGTCTGGAAATAGGACTGTTTAATATGCTGACTTTAGAACTGGATTTGTATAACAGTAATACAACTGATATGCTACTGAATGTACCAGTTGCCGAGTTTTCCGGTTTCAGTACAGTGCCTATGAATATTGGAAAAGTAAATAATAAGGGCGTCGAATTCGCTATTTCTACTACTAATACTTGGGGAGACTTTACGTGGAATAATCGTTTTAATATCTCTGCCAACCGGAATGAAGTAAAAGACCTTGGTGGTGTTGATGAAATGATAACTACTTCCGAGAGTGTGACTTTCATTACTAAAGTCGGAGAGCCTATCGGTAACTATTATACTTTGGTAACGGATGGTGTATTCGCTAATCAGGCAGAGATTGATAACTCGAAGAATCCGGATAAGAGCCAACGTAAATATGCCTATGTCAGTGGTGCGAAACCGGGAGATTTCCGTTTCAAAGATATGGACGGTAATATGGAGATTGACGAGAATGACCGTACTATTACAGGAAACTACATGCCGAAGTTTACGTATGGTTTCTCTACGGATTTTAAATATAAATGGTTCGATCTTTCAGTTGCTCTGCAAGGTGTGCAAGGGAATAAGATTGCCAATATATTCCGTCGCTACATTGATAATATGGAAGGAGGAAACAACAGTCAGGCCGATGCTTTGGACCGTTGGCAATCGGAAAGTAATCCGGGCAGCGGCTATGTAGTTCGTGCAAACAGAAGTGCAACGGGTATGAATGGTACTACTTCTACCTGGCATATTGAAGATGGTTCTTATATGAGAATTAAGAATATCACTTTTGGATATACGCTGCCTAAATCGTTGCTTACCAATGTAGGAATCAGCCGGGCAAGAGTTTATTTCTCTACTCAGAATCCTTTCACTTTTACCAAATATAGCGGATACAATCCAGAAGTGAATATGAAAGGCGGTTCACTGACTCCTGGTATCGATTATGGTACATATCCTCTGTCTAAATCATTTGTATTCGGATTAAACGTAACCTTTTAAATAATCAAGATATGAAAATTAAATATTATATTGTAGCTTTTGCATCTCTGTTGCTTACCAGCTGTAGTGATTTTCTGGACTTGACACCTATATCTGAGGCTTCTTCAGCAAATTACTATAAAAATACTTCTGATATAAATTCTGCATTGTCCGCTTGTTATGGTTCTTTGCAGGGGACCTATCAATATGGTGAATATTTCATTTCCCTCATGGAACTAAGGTCTGATAATGTGGAAGATATTAATCCCGGTGGAGCAGCCGGTATGTTCTACTTCATTGATAACTTTACTGCTACATCCGGAAATAATGTCGTTCGCTATGCATGGAAAGAATTATATAACCAGATATACAGATGTAACAATGTACTTGCAAGTATAGATGTGGTAACAGATGTCGCGCTGAAAAAGCAGTATGAAGGGGAAGCTATGTTTTTACGTGCTTTGGCATATTTCAATATTGTTCGTCTTTGGGGAGCTGCACCTCTGATCCTGAAACCGGTGACGGCTATTGAAGCCAAGGGGTATGGACGTAGCTCAGTGGCGGATGTTTATAGAGCTATAGAAGAGGATTTAGAGGCTGCATCCGGTATGCTTACTTCTGCTTATGATGATGACAATCTGGGAAGAGCCACTTCCGTAGCTGCAAAGGCATTATTGGCAAAAGCTTATCTGACACAACAAAAGTGGTCGGCAGCAGCGACTTTGCTGGATAACATAGTCAAAGATTATTCATCCAAATATGGTTTGCAGAACACCGTTGCTGATGTTTTTGATGTAAACCAGGAGATGAATAAAGAAATTCTGTTTGCTGTACGATATTCAAAATCAGTTCTTGGAGAAGGACATGGATACAACGATTACTTTAAGGATAAGTCGGTTATTGATAGCGAACTTTTAGCTTCTTATGGAACTACGGATGATCGTAAGTCGATGATCGAATATAAGAAAGTGGATGCTAACAATAATGTAATAGCCAAGTATTACGATACGTTCGACGCTACTACGGCAAAGGTTGGATTTGACTTACCATTATTGAGATGGGCGGATGTATTGCTGATGTGTGCTGAGGCTCACAATGAAGTAGCCTATGAAAGTTCTGAATCGAGTAAGGCACTGAGCTACTTGAATTTGGTTCGTAAGCGTGCAAATGCAGTGGAATATAAAGTGACAGATTTGAAAGATCAGAGTGCTTTCCGCAAGGCTGTATTGGAAGAACGCCGTTTGGAATTCCCGTTCGAACTGCATCGTTGGTTTGATTTGATTCGTACAGATACGGCTATAGAAGCTATGTCAAAGGTTGGTTTCACAATAACAAAGAATGATTATTTATATCCGATTCCGAAAACGGAGGTTGATTTGATCGACAATCCGGAAACATTCCCTCAAAATCCGGGATATAACTAATCTGAGTATTTATTGAGTGAGGATGCCTGAAAGTATTGCCTCTCAGGCATCCTTCTAAAACTATGAAACATGAAATATATTTGGGGACTGTTGTTCGCCTTGGTGGCTGAATGTGCTTTCTCGCAAGAATTGCCTCAATGGAAAGAGGGATATATGGATATCCATCATATCAATACCGGACGGGGGGATTGTACATTTTGTATTTTGCCGGATGGAACTACTCTGTTGATTGATGCCGGAGAGAATAATAGAGTTGGAGAGAGGGTCGTAGCTGCAAAACCAGATGATACCAAGAAAGCTGGTGAGTGGATTGCAGATTATATCCGCTATTTTATGCCTGAAGATAAAGAGAACATTGATTATTATCTTTTGACGCATTATCATTCAGATCATATCGGTAGTTGGTTGCATAAGAAAGAAGATAAAGGCAGGTATTATCTGACTGGGATTTCCGAGGTATATCGGAATTTTCCTGCTAAAGTAATCGTGGACAGAGGGGATGACTTTATGCCTCCTTCCGATAAAGATTCTTGCTATATGAACTATCGTAATTTCGTAAAATCAATCTCTGACTGCACTAAACGTGAAACCTTTAATGTGGGATCGTGCAAGCAATTTGTGTTACGCAATGAACCGGAAAAATATCATTCATTTGGTGTGCGTAATGTATATGCTAATGGTAAGGTTTGGGATGGAGATACAGGAGTTACCTCATTATTTTCAGATAAGGGCAACTATTCAAAAAGTGAAATGCCCAGAGAAAATATGTATAGCTGTGTGATAAAGTTGAGTTATGGTGCATTTGATTACTATACAGGAGGGGATATACCAGGCTTTCCCCGTCCGGGACGTCCTAAGTGGCATGATATTGAGACCCCAGTCTCTGATGTTGTAGGCAAAGTAGAAGTGGCGGTATTAAATCATCATGGCAATGAGGATGGGACTAATGAAAATTTTCTCCGGAATTTATCACCTCAGAATGTCATAATGTCTACTTGGGATGCTTTGCATCCTAATCATACGGTGTTGTATCGTCTATTCTCTAAAGAAATTTATCCGGAAGAGAGAAAGATATTTTCCACGAATATGCATCCGGCTACTAAAATTGTTATCGGTGATTTGGTTGACAGAATGGCATCCCATCAAGGGTATATAATGGTACGTGTGTATCCGGGAGGTAACAAATATCGTATGTATGTTTTTAATGATACGGTTTCTGTATCTGAAAGCCATGTTATCTATGAATCGGATCTATTTGAATGTATGAAATAAACAATAAAATTTATGAGAAGGAATCTATTTTTATTGAGTTGCCTCTTGTTGTTGTGTACAGTTGCTTTATGGGGGCAAAATCCTGCTGAACGGATTCATAAAGCATTTAATGAACCTGCTGAAAAATCAATTCTGGTGGTTTCGCACCGTGCAGATTGGCGTAATGCTCCGGAAAACTCATTGCAAGCTATTCAAAATTGCATTGATATGGGAGTGGATATGGTTGAAATTGATTTGAAGCGTACTAAAGATGGGCATCTTATCTTGATGCATGATAAAACTATTGACCGTACTACCACGGGTAAAGGTAAACCGGAAGATTATACGTTGGAAGAGTTGCGTCAGTTCCGTATGAGAAATGGAGCCGGACATAAAACTCGTCACTTGATACCTACTTTTGAAGAAGTGATGAAGTTATGTAAAGGCAAAATCATGGTGAATGTGGATAAAGGGTATGATTATTTTAAAGAGGCATACGCTATTCTTGAAAAAACAGGTACTGTGCATCAATGTATAGTGAAAGCCGGGTTACCTTATGATCAGGTGAAAGCTGAAAATGGTGAAGTATTGGATAAGATGATTTTTATGCCTGTGATCGATTTACACAAGGAAGGTGCTGAAGCGATTGTTGACGGCTATTTAGAACACATGAAACCCCAGGCTTTTGAATTGGTGTTTGATAATGATGGACCGGAAGTGCAGAGACTGATAAAGAAAGTACGTGATAGTGGCGCTAAAATTTTTATAAATAGTTTGTGGCCGGAACTTTGTGGCGGCCATGATGATGACCTCGCTGTAGAGTTGAAGCAACCGGGTGAGAGTTGGGGATGGATTATTGGACAAGGAGCTAAACTGATTCAGACAGATCGACCTGCGTTATTATTAATATATTTGAAAAGTAACGGTCTGCATGATTAGTTCTTATAATATTATGTCAATTAGCTGATTGCTTTTTACATCTTCATGGTATGAAGTGTAGGAAATAAGAGTTAATGATGGAGTTTCTATTTATTTTATTGAGAGTTTTAAATCGATAAATATGAAAACAAAAAAGATTATAAATAAGAGTGTATCTTTATTTCTTTTGTTGCTTTTTATTCATTCTGGATTGCGTGCAACAGAAGTTGATGCAACTATTAGCTTGTATAGTTTGTTTAATCCGGCTACCGATATGGAAAACGGTATTAAAGGGACAGTCAATTCAGGTGGAAAAATAGAGGTGAAAATATATGAAAAGGGGTTGAATGTTTTAGTTTATCATACCTATATAACATCTTCTTCAACAACTTTCACCGGAATAGCGACGAATTATAATAAATCGTCTTTAGGAAGTGGAGCCACTTACTATCCAAATGTATGGAATAGCAAAGAGATAAAGACAGCATTAGGTTCAGTCGATAGAAAAAAATACGACACCTCTACTACACGGCCTTATCCTTTTTTGAGAAGCAATCTGAATTTACGGGTAGTGATTACTGAGACAAATGCACAAATGAGTGTATGTAAGATACCTGGCATTGGTTTGATTGACAGAACTGGAGGAAACCCATTGTTTCATCCGAAACACTTTTGCCACGATCTTAAGAATGCAGATAATTGGGCGACTGTTGCTTGGCTAAAGATGAAACAACCTGATATTAAAGGTTCAGATTTGGTAATTGCAGCGCATAGGGGAATATGGGGGGATAATCTTGGAGATGGAAATCCGGAGAATTCAACAGCTGCCCTTGCTGCGACTAAAGAATATACTCCTATACTTGAATCGGATATAATGATTACCGGAAACAAAGAATTAGTAGTCATTCATGATTACAACTTACACCGTCTTACAGATTATTCCGGGTCAAATAGGGATTATTTATTTAATATGAGTTGGAGTCAATTGTCAGGATTGCATTTACGTAAAAGAAATATGAAAGTAACTGACTTTAAATTGTTAGATTTTGGTGCTTTAGTGGATTTACTAATTCAGAATCAATTAGTATTGACTGTCGATATTAAGGATATTCGTGCCAGATATGATAAAACTGGAAATTGTGTTGATAATTGTGATTATGATCCAAAGACTCATGGTGAAGAAGCCGGAAAGAAAATTAAAGATAGCTGGATGGCAATTTTGAAAAAGTGTATCGAAATTGCAGCCTCAAAAAATGCATTACAATATATAGCTTTTAAAGTACCGCATAAATATTCAGATATGTTGGCGTATGTACCTGATTCTACACTGTCTAAAGTTCAATTTATGCCTGTTATTCAACCTAACAGAACTGATTACTTGGATTTTACTGATTCATGGATTACAGAAGGTGGAAATAGGGTAATCGCCTATGAAACAAATTTTAAAAGTAAAGATGACCCATATTTGAAGTCGTTTACTCGTGCGGGAAAAACGTATCAAAATTTTTTGCATTACGTATATGAACGTTCTGGATTAAGACCTGGATGTTATCCGGAAGAGCCAATGGGGCCTAAAGGTATTGTGAATCGTTGGGCGGATTGGTTAATTAAAGATTTGAGGACAGATGTCAGAGGTGATCATTATTTTTTGATGACCATACCTTATGGGAAAATTATGGTCTTGACTACTGATCGCCCTGATATTTGGCAAAAAATTAGTGAGATTTATAACAATAAACCCAATTAATCTAATAGCCTATGGAAAGTTTTAAATTAAGATGTGTGTTGTTGTTAGTCGGACTAATGACAATTATGAATCTGTTCTCTCAGGATAAGCATGATTATGCTACGCCCTTAGGGAAAAGTGTATTTTACCGAGAGGTTACAGATGCGAACAGAACAGTTTTAAGAATGAGTGAAGTTGGACCTCTTTCTGCTGGAGTAGATGGTTTAGTTGTGTCTTTTAATATGAGACAGAATCTAAGTCAGGTTACTCGCCCTCTGAAGTTGCTTTCTTTTAATAGTACCAGTGAAGAGGCAAATTCTCATTTTGAAATTTATTATTCTGCTGGAACTATTACTATTAGAAGAAAAACGTCTCCAAATTCAGAATACTATTATGATTATAATTTGTACGATCCCATGTTTACACTTGATCAGGGGGTGACACAATGGGAAGTACATTTATATTTTACTGGATATTTTTTATGGATAGAAACCAGAAATACTCGTCAGTTACTTAATAATAAATGGCATGCCCCTATCTTTTTTGGTATAAACTTGCCCAATATGGACTATATGGGTAACTATCTGGGACGTTCGTCATCATCTTATATCATATTTGGTGATCCGAATCCTTCTACAGCATTTACCATGCCAGATGAAATAGCTATTTATGAGTTTAAGTATGCGGAGTTGAAAGATGAGTTACAGACACATTTTAGTGATGACAATTAAAAGTAGATTGCTTATGAAAAAATGTATATTAATAATGATGTTATTCTTTACTGTACATTTGTACAGCCAGGAAATACCATTGCCGATAAATTGTTTTCCTTTAAATGGGACTGTTCCCGAAGACATTATATCTGGGCAGATGGCGGATATTCATGGGAGTGTGTATGCTTTGGCGGATCGGTTTGGGATAAAGGGGAAAGCCATATCTTTTGCTAAAAAGGATAGCTATCTTTCTTTTCCTATAACTGAGACAAGTTTTCAAGGCAAGAAAGAGTTTACTTTTACATACTGGATGTATGCAGGTAAAGATTCTATTGCACAGGCTTTTTGGGCAAAAGATCGTAATGATAACCTATTGTTGGGTATGGGAAAAAAGGGAGCGAACCCCGTTTTAAATATCTATCATGAGAATAGACAGCAAAGTGTACTACCCGATCAGCAATGGATGTGGAGCGATTCTAATTTTGATGAAGGAAATGGCTGGTATTTTGTTGCAATTGCTTATGCGAATGGTGGTACTCACTTTTATATGGTTACCCCAAAAGGGAAAATGACAGAATGTTATTCGTCCTTTACCCCGAATTGGGAATCTTGTGCGTCAATGGGCATTGGGACAATAGGTGACATTTCTGCTACAGGAATGGATGATTTTAAGGTTTATGATACGGTACTATCCAAAGAACAAGTCTCTATTTTGTACCAATCCGAGTCACAACTTAGTGTAGGGAATGAGTCATTGATAAATGTGGGAACTAATGAATCCCTTTATTCCTCTACATGGTATTTTCATTGTGTGGGATTGCAAGAGACATTACAGTATGCTTTGCAGAATCAGTCGGATCTCTCTTTCTTAAATGCAGATGACGGTTATGGTTTATCATCTATGCCTGATGTGGAGTCGAATAACCAAAAGTGGATTTTATCACCTGTGAAAGATACCTCTGAAGGGCATATTTTTACTATTAGTAATAGTGCAACCGGAATGAATCTGACAGATATGTGCGAACAAACACTTCAACAAGTTCCAGATAATACAAACTGTCAAAAATGGTCTAAAAGTCAGATTGATAGTAATTGCCAAATCGGAAATATTGTAAAGAAAAACACTTCATTTCCTTTATATGAAGAGATTTACTTTGATAAGAGTATGGGAGTTATTCGGGTTCGCATAAACTTCCCGGAAGTACAGAATGTAAAAATTAAGCTTATGACTCCATTAGGGGTATTGCTTGATGAATTGTCTTCAGCTAATGTACAATCATTAGAGAAGAATTTCGAACCGCAAACAAACGGTATTTATTTAGTCACGGTTGAGTCAGATACTTACCGAATTAATAGAAAAATATTTGTAAGTAAATAGCGTGAAATAAAACTAATTGTCTAATGGCTATAAAAAAATGAATATTATGAAAAAAGTAAGAATTTATAGAAAACATATATTGTTAATCAGTATATTTATTGTTACCTTGTTTCCGACAGGAAGTTTTGTATATGGTCAATATACAGGAAATTTGCCACCACTAGCAACTCCAATGGAAAATAATTATTCGCACGATCAGACTACATTAGGATATTATATGCTAATGAATTATAATGGACACACTGATGGTGACAAGGCGATTTATTCGTTCTTGTTCGCTGGAAATAATGAGGTAGTCCGAATATGTCAGAATGGTACATTGGCATTAATGGGGTCGAGAGTAGGAGGAGGAAAGTATCCAACATTTAATCTTTATACACCAGAAGGTTCATATCTTTCTTCTATTGATTGCAAGGACGATAATCTTAATTTAAAAACGATAGGTAGCCTTAATATGTTTACGAATACAAGTCACCCTATCGCCGCGTTTAAAACAAATTGGATTTCATTGTATGAAACGATGACTGTTGAAAAGAACAATATTGTTGTAAGATGTGGGTTAGATAGCTCTAATGAATCTGGATGGATAGGTACAACTAGTCAGACCGGATGCTTTTTGGGGGCTGGTTCTCATTCTAATATGTATATGGATACAAATTATGGAGTTTATATTGGAGGGGTGTCTGTTGCTGAGGTGAACGGTTATAAGACTGAATTAAAGAATAAGTATAAATTATTTGTGAAGTATGGCGTGTTATCCGAAGATTTTGGCATTGCACCAAAGTCTACTTGGTCGGATTTTGTGTTTAATGATAATTATAATTTGCCTGACATTTCAGAGGTAGAATCTTTTATTAATGAAAATAATCATCTTCCTGATGTACCATCAGCTAAGCAAGTGGCTGAAGAAGGATACTCTCAGCATGATATGAATAAAGTATTACTTCAGAAAATAGAGGAACTTACTCTCTATATTATTCAACAACAAAAAGAAATTGATGCCTTAAAAACTCAACTTCAGGAATCGAAGAAATAGGTATAGTATTTATATAATTGCTTGTTTATCAGGAGAAATCAATGAAAAGATTTCTCCTGATCAGTAATCTTATGCTTGAAAAAGATAAAAATAATGAATAAGATCGCCCGATTTTTTAGTGTCAGTCCGGTAAAGCCGTTGATAAGTGATAACACCAGTGAGTTGGAGAAGAAGTATAAACGACTGAAATGGTCTACTTTTCTTGCAGCGACCTTTGGTTATGGAATGTATTATGTGTGTCGCCTTAGTTTGAATGTAGTAAAGAAGCCTATTGTAGATGAGGGCATTTTTTCGGAAACTGAATTAGGAATTATTGGTTCTGTACTCTTCTTTACCTACGCAATCGGAAAATTTACAAATGGATTTCTCGCCGATCGTAGTAATATAAACCGTTTCATGACTACCGGTTTACTGGTTACTGCATTGGTTAATCTATGTTTGGGATTTACCAACTCATTTATCCTGTTTGCCATTCTTTGGGGGATTAGTGGTTGGTTTCAGTCTATGGGAGCTGCTTCGTGTGTGGTGGGGCTTTCCCGTTGGTTTAGTGATAAAGAGCGTGGATCTTTCTATGGATTTTGGTCTGCCAGCCATAACATAGGCGAGGCTTTGACTTTCATAATTGTTGCTTCTGTGGTTAGTGTTCTGGGATGGAGGTATGGTTTTCTGGGCGCAGGTCTCGTGGGGCTTATTGGAGTATTGATTATATGGCGGTTCCTTCATGATACTCCGCAAAGCGAAGGACTTCCGGCGGTGAATCAGCCGAAGGAGAAAAAAGAAATGAATGCTGTGGAAACTGCTGATTATAATAAAGCGCAAAAACAGGTTTTGTTGATGCCTGCTATCTGGATATTGGCTCTGTCCAGTGCTTTTATGTATATCAGTCGTTATGCGGTGAATAGTTGGGGAGTGTTTTATCTGGAAGCGGAGAAGGGATATACCACTTTGGATGCCAGTTTTATAATCTCTATCAATTCGGTTTGCGGCATTGTTGGTACAGTCTTTTCCGGATTCATATCGGATAAACTATTCGGAGGGCGTCGCAATGTGCCTGCATTGATTTTCGGATTGATGAATGTAGCTGCTTTGTGTCTGTTTTTACTCGTTCCTGGTACACATACTTGGGTAGATGTGACGGCTATGATTTTATTTGGAACAAGTATTGGTGTGTTACTGTGTTTTCTGGGTGGACTGATGGCGGTCGATATTGCTCCGCGTAATGCTTCAGGTGCGGCACTGGGAGTAGTGGGGATTGCCAGTTACATAGGTGCCGGATTGCAGGATGTGATGAGTGGTGTGTTGATAGAAGGAAACAAAACGGTGGTGAATGGGGCGGATGTTTATGATTTTACGTATATCAATTGGTTTTGGATTGGGGCTGCAATATTATCAGTCTTGTTTGCATTATTGGTTTGGAATGCCCGGAATAAAGAGCCTGAATAGGTGTTATATAAATTAATAACATTAAAGATTATGGAAATTGAAGAATTGCGCGATGCACTGAAAATAGCCAGTGCTCACGAGTATGCTCTCATTGAAGAGCTGTTGGTCTGTGTCGATAAAAAAAAGTTTGATTAAACAGATCAGGCAAACAGAGAAAAATGATACGCCTGTGAGGGTGGAGTATTACGGCAACCCGAAAATTGTTGCCCGGATTCTTGTGAAGTTGATAGAGCAAGGGAAGCTGCGCTACAACGGTGAGGACAATTACTCACGGATCATCCGTACGCTGACTTCGGTGGTGGATGTGGTGAATGAATCGACGGGAAAGATAATGAGCGGGGAGTCGCTGGTATCGTATGTAAAGTGGATACGGGCGGGGGAGTTGCCGGAAGAATAAGAGGGAAAAGGCGGAGTAATCCGCCTTTTTGCTAACTTTGCAAAAAACATTGCATGGCGGATATTCCTCTACATAAAGCAGTTCAGCAATCCGATTTCGGGATATTTGCAAAGGAAGTTTCTCCTTTTTCCCCGAATCGGCTGATCGATTACACGCATCGGGATAGTTACTATATATTCGGTATAGTGGAGAGTGGAACCTGTCGTGTCGGCATTGATTTCAAAGATTGCGACTTGTCGGCGGGTAGCGTCATCTGCACCCAGCCGCATCAGGTGCATCGGATCGTTGATAAAGGGGATGCAAAGTCGTTTCTCTTATTCATCGATGGGGTATTTATAGATGCTCCGACCAAACAGACCCTTGCCGAGTATGCCTTATCGCCGATACCATTTAAGATAAGCGATACACAACATACCGAATTGATCCAACTGTTTGCCATGATTCTCCGCAGGATAGGCGAGCGGGAAAATGACGGATCGAAAACAGTTTTACAGAATCTGGCATGTACCGTTGTCGGGATTATAACGGATGCCGCCCGGAAAGTAATCGGGCAGGAATCCAAAAACAGAAGGCACATTGAAATTACATTGGCTTTCAAAGAATTACTTTCTGCTAATGAGCAAATAAACAGAAATGTATCTCATTATGCAGAATCTTTGCACATCTCACCCGTGTATCTGAACGAGGTGATTAAGAACGTTACAGGCGTGAGCGTAAGCAGGTACATTCAAAACGAACTTATATTGCATGCCAAACGAATGTTGGTATATACCTCTCTGACTGTGCGGGAGATTTCCACTCATTTGGGGATAGATGATTATGCCTATTTCACACGGTTGTTCACAAAGGCGGTTGGCATAAGTCCCACTCTCTACCGGAAAAAATACCTCGAATAGTACAATCTTAACCTTACATAGTCTATTCTTCTATTTATCAATGCACTGTAACTTTGCAAACAAAAAAGATGAATAGAAACAGGTTTATTTACTTCACGGATTTAATGTTGGTTCCCGTATTTATTTTATCATTCTACACGGGCGTCGAGTTGCATATTGTAGGACAAGGTGTCGATCATGAGAGTTGGCATATCTGGGCGATATTTCACACGAATGCCAGTCTGCTGTTTATGATATTGGGGATTATCCATGTCAAGAGTCATTGGGCTTGGTATAAGGGGCTGAGAACGGTAGGTTGCAAAGGAAAAAGAAAAGCTGTATTGCTATTATCCATCGTTTTTCTGTTGACTGTTGTTTCGGGGATATTACTGGTGTGCTTCGTTGATGGTGCAAACTCTTCGCTGGGGTTGTGGCATTATAGAATCGGTATTTTTGTGAGTGTTTTGGGGGTACTTCATATATTGAAGAGGAAAAGGGGGCTGTATAAGGGGGTGAGGAGGCATGTGTTTGGGAAAAGGGGAGGGGAGAAATGAGTTTCTACCCTTCTAATGCATTTTCTATTTTAGTCAGCGTTTCTAACGAAAGATTTTCTTTACCTTTCAGTATTTTAGAAATGTATTGCTGACTACAATTCATTCTTTCAGCCAGTTGTTTTTGAGTTATTTTCATTTGCTCCATTTTATCAAGCATCTGCATAGCTATTTTCTGAGAATAGCGAAGCCATGATTTATTTGCTATTCTGTATTCAGCTTCTTCCCGCCAATGGGATGGAGTGGGCGAAGCGTGTTCTCTGAGAAAATCTTCTTTATTCATAATTTTTAATTCATATTACGAAACTCAACAGGAGTTTGTCCGGTTTTACTTTTGAACAAACGGCTAAAATATTGTGGATATTCAAATCCGAGTGAAAAGGCTATTTCATTCACGGACAAATTGGTACTCAGTAATAAGTTTTTGGCTCTTTCAATCAAATAGATGTGAATATGTTGTTGTGTGTTCAAACCTGTAAGGCTTCGGAGCATATCGCTCAAATAATGTGTAGACATGGATAATTCCGAGGCAATGTCGGCAGCTGTAATGAGTTTATCTTTGTCTTTTTCAAAATGATTATGAAGTACGGACTGAAAGCGTGTCAGCACATCCGATTCAACACTGTTTCGTGTCCGAAACTGCCGGGTGTAAAAACGTTCGGAATAATTCAATAGGACATCCAGCTGGGAGACAATTATATCCTGTGTATGTTCGTCTATATTTCGCTGGTATTCATTTTCCATATTCTCCATTACTCCTTCAATTATCAACCGTTCCGCCTCTGACATGTGCAAAGCTTCATTCGTTTCATAAGAAAAGAACTTCAATTTGCCAATCTTCATCCCCAACGGATATTTGCGAACAAAATCAGGATGGAATGTCAGCAACCACCCCCATCTGCCGGAATTTTCTGTTTTTTCATTCCAGGAATGTATTTGTCCCGGAGCGAAAAAGCTTATTGCTCCTTTCTTGAAATCATAATCCCGCCAACCATATTTTGCATTACAGGTTGAACCGTCTTTTATTGTAATGGTATATAGATTAAGTTGCACAGGGTTTCCAATAGGAATAAACTCCTTTACATCTGTCAGGCGATTAATGCTTATTAACGGATGATTGGTAGCCGGACAGCCGAAGAGTTCTGTATACTCTTCAATTGTATTTATTTTGATTATTTCATTGGATTCCATGATCTAAGTCATTTATGTATTTGACATCTACAAAGATAACATATTTTTTAATTCCTGGCCTACCACACTATATAATAGGATTTTGACGTATCAACTTCCACCGCTGATTGTCCGAATCCTGTTTCGGCATAAGAATTATATCTGAATTGTTCTCATCAGAGGTAATGGTCAGGTACAGTTCGGAATCTTTTAATCGTATCAAATAAGTTTCATTCGGCTGTTTGATGAACTCCCAATATTGAAAATGACTTCCACCTAATGTTTGTTGCCACAGGTTTACACCCGGTTCGGGGGGTGCTGACGGTTCGAAGGTTTTTTGCGTATAAAGATTTTTAAGCAGGTACGCATTATCTTCCAATTCGATGAGTTGCCATGTGATGCATTCCCAATTGTTATGATTGTAAAGAATGATCTTTGTGCCTTCATCGTTTCCTGCATTATGTACTCTAATATCCTTGCCAGTACCGACGTTCTGGATAGCATAAGTATTCGCATAATTCCGTTTCTTTTTGACGTCTTTATAAATTCGCGGAGCAAAGATTATGGCTGAAAGTACTATCAGGATAAGTAGTGCGATAAGGGTTGCTTTCATAAATATGGTTTTATTATGTTCATACTGTAATCCCAAACTATCTGTTCGTTTTTGGGCGAATAATATTTATCACTGGGCTTTTCTTCGCCTTTCAATCCGTAATATTTACCGGTAATGCCTTCCAAATCGGGAGAGGTCGCGGCATAAATGCTGCTGGCTGCTCCTTCTGCTGCTGTTTTCATAAGCGGCCTCCAAAGAAAGTATATGATTTTAGTAGTCAATGACTTTGTGGATTCACGCCCAAGGCTGGATGTTGCAGAAGCCGGGTGTACGGTATTGAACGTGATATTGCCGATACCTGCCTTTGCCATTTCAGATACAAAGTGCCTCATTATCCAGATCACATATAGCTTCGATAGGCCGTATGCTTTGCCCATAGAATAATTATTTTTCGATTCAATATCGCTGAGAGTAGGTTTACCAGCCATTTTATGTGCTGCCGAGGCAACGGTTACTATCCTTGCTGACGGACTTTTCTTTAGAAGGGGCAACAGAAGGATAGTCAGTAGGTGCGGAGCGAAAACATTGATGGACATTGTTTTCTCATGTCCCTCAGCTGTTGTTTCTCTTTTGCCCGTAAACTGTGCTCCGGCATTATTCACAAGTACGTCCAAGCGGTCGTATTTCTGCTTGATATTATCTGCAAAACGTTTGATTTCAGCAAGTGATAGAAAATCGGCAACCAGATACTCTATATTGTTATTGCCCGATTTCGTCTTGACCTCTTCGTATGCTGATTTGGTTTTCTGAGGATTACGACCGTGCATGATGATCGTATGTCCTTGCTTTGCAAGAGCTTTGGCGGTTTCTTTCCCGATACCGTCTGATGCTCCTGTAATGAGAATGACTTTGTTATCCATTTTGTTATACTTTAAATTTATTGATATGTTATTCTTTACCTCAAATATTCATACTACCATCGATGTAGAAACGATGAATTATTTCATTTGAAATATGATAGGCAAAGATATGGGGCATCATTTAATAGATGACTAAACAAAACGGAGATAGTTCTATACAAAACGAAGTAATACAGATGATTTACACTTTTGCTGTGAGATAGCGGTATAGTGACGGCGAAAGATTTGAAAAACATGGTGGTGTTTTTCAAATCTTTCGCCGCTTTTTTCGATCTTTCCGCCAACTTTCCGGAGGATATTTCCTTGCTTTTATTCCTATATGTCTTTTATCATATGAATTGTTGTGGCGGTATGTCCGGAATTTCCTAATCGTGATTCCAAATGCCGGAAGCTTTTACGTTCGTATAGGGAGACTGCATTTTGAAATTGAGGAAATGATTCGATATAGAGTTGCTTATATACACTTTCTTTGGCTTTCTCTTCGACCATATTGAGGAGGGCAGAACCTACTTTCTTTCCTCTGAGCAAAGGAGAAAGGTAGAACTTGACTATTTCGGCACAATCCGTATCTAGTCCTTCTGTCGGATAAAAGCCGCAACCTCCTACTATGTTACTATTGTATTCTACAACCCAATACCCGGCTCGGGGATGTTGGTAGAAGCTTTGAAATAATCTGTCCGTCAGCGGGTCACTATATACACTTTCTGTTTTAGGCGCATCAAATTCTTCAAAGACTTTGCGTATTAGGGCAGCTATTTCCTTATTATCTTTTTCTTCGATAGGACGAATGATGATGGTCTCCGTTATAGGACCGTTTATAACATGAATGATTCGGATGTTACTGTTTATTTCTTGAGTCATTTTTGATGTGTCATTAATGATTGAATTCACGAAATTACGGAATTAATGCTAAAGTAAAATACAAAGTTGTGTCTTTTTTGTCTAGGTTGATTAGGTTACTTTTAAAATCTCTGTGAGAAAGATCCATTTGATTTGCTACCTTGTTTTGAAGTAAAAGCGGAGGCGTGGGAGTAAAAAACTCCCCGCCTTTTTTTGTGCGTGCCGAAGTATTGTTACATTTGTGGCAACATATTGAAAAACACTATTTGGATATGAGACACCGATTTATCTCTGAGGGATGTAAAATATTTGGTTTGCTTCTTCTATTGGCATCCGGTTCGGCTGCACTTCGCGCCCAGGATCAGCCGGGCATTAAAAACATACGTACGGTGGTGTATGAGCCGCTATTGAAGGACACTACGTGGGTGACCGGTAAGGTGGTGGATTACATTACATTCGTGAAGTACGACAGCAAAGGCCGTAAGATGGTAGAGAACAGGCTGAAGCCGGACGGCAGTCCGCATGGTAAACTGGTGTATGTGTATAACCCTGCCGGACAGGTGTCGCGCGAGATTTATGCAACTGCGGATGAAGGAGTCAGCGATTGTTGGGGCTATACGTATGATGAAAAAGGACGGCTGAATTGCATTGCCTATATGAATGGACAGGAAGATACACTCCAGATTACTTCTGCCTTGTACGATGAAGCGGGAAAGATGTTGAAAATCTACTCCAAAGACTATGTGAAAAAGAGGTCATCGGGCAGACAAGTGCTGTACAATGAGGATGGAACGCCGGAGAAGATTATCCTGATGGGTGGTCCGGATGAAAAGATGGAACGCGTGGGAGAATACCCGATTGGAAAGGGGGATACACTGACGCTGAAAAGAAGGGGTGCACTACAGTTAGGTAAGATGCGGGTGGTGAAAGATGATAATCAGAAGAATCCGATTCGGAAGATAGATGAAGCGGGTAACTGGACAGAGCGTTTTGAAGGTTGCAATGCTTCAGGAGAACCGAATTTCATTATCCGCAGGGATATAGAGTATGCAGGCGGTGGAAATGACTGGGAGAAAATACCCGTGCGCGGTAAAGTGAAGAAGGTACAGCAAAGGTCGTACGTTGCCATCGCCAAAGGTCCGCAGGCGGTGGATAAGGGAGAGAAGAAAGGGCAGTTCTTCGTTTACGAGTTTGGTGAAAACGGACGGAAAGTAAAAGAGGAACGGTTCACGGAAGCGGGAGTATGTCGGGAAAAGATTCAGTATGAATATGATGAGAATGGGAATTTGTCGAAAGAAAGCCATTATACACCGGCGGGTGTGTTGACGGTAAACAAGAATTATGGATATGATAAGGAAGGGCGCCTCAAGCACTGTTCAATACTGGATGATAAGGGTGAAATTATGCAGCGGGATGTGTTTCGCTATGACATAGAAGGTAATATGGTACAGGAAGTCGGTTACCTGACGAATGGAACAAAATGTAGTGAGTTCCGTTATATATATGATTCCTATGGGCAGCAAATAGAGCGGAAAGTGCTGTTGCAACCCGAAGGATCTGATCCGGTTAGCTCTGTTCGGAGAGGCTATAATTTTCAGGGACGTGTAGTGTTTGAAGAATTTCTTTCACCGGATGGTACATCTCAAAGCCAGCATACGTATCGGTACAATACCAAAGGGGAACTGATTTCCGGAACAGAGCGTCCGGAAGGGCAAACCGAAGAAGTGAAATACGTCTATAAATTCCATAATGACAACCAAGGAAACTGGAAAATCAGAATCAAGTATATAGACGATGTGCCGGTGGTGTACGAAGAGCGTGAATATACATATTATAATTGATACAGATAGGTACGCGGACGCCGCGGATGAAGCGGACGAACGCGGACTAAAGATATAATATTGATAATTTAAAATCCGCGTTCGTCCGCTTTATCCGCGGCGTCCGCGTACCCATTAAAAAAATAAAAACGAAATTGTATGAAGAAGATTATTAACCCGTGGAAAGATTTGGAAGGATACAATTGTTTCGGTTGTGCTCCCAATAATGAGTCCGGTGTGAAAATGGAGTTTTACGAGGATGGAGACGAAGTGGTGAGCATCTGGAAGCCGCGTCCTGAGTATCAGGGTTGGCTGAATACATTGCATGGTGGCATTCAGTCGGTGTTGCTGGATGAAATTTGCGGATGGGTGGTAGTGCGTAAGTTGCAGACAAGTGGGGTGACTTCGAAGATGGAAACCCGTTTTCGTAAACCGGTATCGACTAAAGACTCGCATGTCGTGTTACGGGCTTCCATACGCGAGCAGAAGCGGAATATTGTGATTATCGACGCGAAACTTTATAATGAGGCGGGAGAGGTGTGCTCGGAGGCGATATGCACTTACTTCACTTTTCCGAAGGAGAAGGCGGAACAGGAAATGCACTTTCATCACTGCGATGTGGAGAAGGAGGAGATTCTGCCGCTGATTTAAGTTTGCTCACTATGGGCGGGTTATGAGCTAAATGGTTACTCCAATATAAATAGAGTATCTCAATTCCCCTCCTCCGTCGAGGTTGTGTAAAAAGTCAAAATCAAGCGTTCTTTGACATATTGTATTAAAAAGG
>ENA-OPSV01000032-OPSV01000032.1-human-gut-metagenome-genome-assembly--contig:-NODE-32-length-100410-cov-2.484938_pt1 | contig 100410 bp, 74 predicted proteins | sample MGYA00241460_ERZ501912 | MGnify/ENA primary metagenome ERZ501912 (study PRJEB25962, sample SAMEA2042402) | human gut metagenome | biome: human gut; feature: human-associated habitat; material: faeces...
ACAGATTTGAAGCTGTTGCTGATATAGCGCAGATATATCTATATTCTCATACTGTATGTGATAAAGATCTAGATAAGGAGACTGATGTATATGATAAATTTGTATTATGTCATTACTGTATGGTTTCGTGGCCTGGGCAATGGCAAGGTTTCTATCATCTGTTTGGGCATAGCCATACTAGAAAAAATAACACTGCTCTAGACGCGACGCTAATTGACAAACGTCCTCTGCCTAGTTATGATGTGGGAGTGGATAATAATGACTTTACTCCAATAAGTCAGGAAGAAGTAGTTAAAATACTAGAACAGATGCCACGAAGTCATTAATAGCTGTGGATTAAGAAACCTAAATACTTTTTCCAAGCTAGTATAAAATAATTAAAAAATATGAAGCTTTCAACTAGTAAAGATGCTAATGTTAATTACTTAGCTAGAATTATTAAATTAGAAGATTCTAATTTTAGTCCTCATCCAAACGCAGACAAACTAAAATTAGTCCACTTACATGGAAACACAATCTCCACTGGAATAGATACAACTCCTGGATATTATGTATATTTTCCTGTAGAATGTGTAATTGCACCAGAGTTTTTGAAGTTTCACAATCTTTATAGAGACGCCACATTAAATGCAAATTCAGAAGAGAAAGGGTTTTTTGAAGAATCTGGACGTGTAAAGTGTATTAAACTAAGAGGAATTGCTTCTGAGGGATTTATTATGCCATTTAAAGCTCTTTATGATTTTATCAATGTAAATAATGGTCCTACTACTCTATTAGAAATTGAAAAAAATGCTATAAATCTAGTAAACCAGTCATTTGATACTGTCGAGGAAACAAAACTTGTTTGGAAGTATGTTATTAAAGTTAAAACTGCAGGTGTAAATTTAAATGGTAAAGCTAAGAAAGCTTGTACAATTGACCGAATCGTTGATGATCAATTTAGATTTCACATTGATACCTTGAAATTACAAGATAATATCTATAATATAAGCCCAAAAGATCTTATTCAAATTAGTATTAAATGTCATGGTTGCGTGGATGCTGATACTATAATTACAACTAACAACGGACCTAAAACAATTAAAGAAATTGTAGATAATAGGCTTAATGTAAATGTATTAGCATATGATGTTGAGACTTGTCAAAAATGTTTTGTTCCTATTGATGACTACTATAAATTAGAAGACGACGGAGATTGGGTGGAAATAGAACTAGAAAATGGGTCAACTATAGTAATTACTACTAATAATCCTGTTTGGTTGCCACTACAAAATTGCTATCGAAAAGTTGAAAATTTAAGCGTTGGAGACGTTCTTTTATTTGAAAAATAACTTTAAAATTACTTGGATTAAAGATGATATTATAAATTATCCTAATTATGTCTATCTTACCGCAGAGGCTGTATGGAATAGAGACGATAAAAAAAATGCTTAGCAGAATCTTTTGGATATACAGTTTGTTATATTTGAGAAAGAGACATGAACCAAATGACTGACACTGAATTATTAGATAAAATAAAAAACATATGCAATATTTAAAAATAAAAAGAATAACTCCTGTTCATCGAAGAGATAGATATGATCTAACAATAGCAAGTACTCACAACTTTTTTGCCAATGGCATTCTAATTCATAACACTTCTGCTATTTTCTGTAATCTTTTAACTAAGAGAAACCTAAGTTGGAAGGAAAAACTAGCTAAGAAATTTGGAGTTCACATTAAAGAAAATGAGTATACTACTTTCTGTTCTTCAAGAAAGGTTATTAAAGATCCTAACTTGAATCCAGGAGTAACTCAAGGATTTTATGATTGTGACATTTGGAGTTTAGGTTTAGAGGTAGTTAAAAATTACCTTATCAAGGGAATGTCTCTTTATTGTGAGATTGTTGGTTATATGCCCACAGGCAGTGCAATTCAAGGTAAATGGGACTATGGATGTGTATATGATCCTAAGGTTTATAGATACCAAGAAATGTCTGCTACTCAAATGTACCAAGCAAAACTGTTTGATATTATCGTATATCGTATTACGATGACAAATGTAGATGGTAAAGTACACGAATACAGTGCTAAACAGGTACGTGATTGGTGTATAGAAAATGGTCTACATCCAGTAAGCGAATTATACTATGGAAAGGCTGAGGATCTTTTTGATCTCGATGTACATAATCATTGGAATGAAAACTTTATTGATAAACTAAGAGAGAAGTATTTGGAAAAAGATTCTGTTCTTTGTAAGAATAAGGTTCCAGAGGAGGGGATTGTACTCAGAAGAGAGGTAACAAATATTGATGTCTATAAGCTTAAAGCAAATAGGTTTTTACAAAAAGAAACCCAAGAACTTGATAAGGGGACTATAGACATTGAATCTACACAGGAATAATGAGCTAATAAAACAAAAATAATATGTTAACTAACGAGCAAATTATTAATATACTTAAGAATTGGACAGTAGAGCATGTCCATATATATAAGGATAATCAGGCATGTTTAACTTTAGTTAATTCCACAGGTGAATTTCAGGCATCAGTAGCCTCTATAAAACCTCTTTTGCCACGGTTTAGTATTAAGAGGAAGATAGGTGACTCTATGTTTGAATCTATATATTCAATAAAAGATATTCCAAGTGACATAAAGGCTGAATTCGAATACCTTTTTGAAGTCCGCTCTAAGGAATGGATTAAGAAAGAATTGGACCGAATGTTAAAGCCTGAAGGGTTAGATGCGTTACTGTAATGACTAAAGAAGAAATAAATCAACTGAAAGAAGACAAGGATATTAAATTTGTATATAAGATTCCTTGTTCTTTGTATGACAATGGGTATAGGTATATTATTATAGGAAATATCAGTTCCTCTAACATTGGAAATATTTGAAAGTTCAGTCTAGATGATTGATTCTTAAGAATGTATTGTGGAAGTTTGCTTCCATATGTCTGTTCAACTCTTCCAAAGTCCTGTAAAATTAAAGAATATTTAAATATATATGAAAAACCTGATCTTCTAAAGTTAAGAAAATTCATATTAAGTTTAAAAAATTCTGAGGAAATCATTCAAGAATCGCTATGAGGTTTACAGATCATAAAGGAATTCAAAGTTAACAGACCTGATGTATTTAAAATCAAATGGACTGAGGCCAAAGCAATAAATTCATTTTTAGAGGCTGTGGAACCTATGTTTAAAAAAAGTTTATATGATAGATAAAGCTATATATGAGGCCCCTGGAAACAAGACTCTCCTTGTTTTAATGGGGCCTCCATAAAGCCAGCTACAGGAAAAACCACCTTTGCTAAAGACCTTGTCGAAACTTCTGTTGGATGGATAAGAGTAAATAGAGATGATATTAGATCAATGTGTGGGCAGTATTGGGTTCCATCTAGAGAAAATCTCATTAACATTTATGAAAGAGCAATGGTTGAAGAAGCATTAGCTAATGACTATAATGTTGTTATTGATGCTACTAATCTTAATCCAAAAACACAGGCAAAGTGGAAGTCAATAGCACAAGCTTTTGGAGCTACTCTAAAGTACAAGGAGTTTATTATTCCGTATAAGGAAGCCGTCAAAAGAGATAATAACAGAGAATTTAAGATGGGTGAAGATACTATTAGATATTTCTATAGAAGATATTACCCTGAACTTTTAAGTGAAGAACTAAATGAGATTTAACACAAAGTATGTAATAGTAGAATGGCCTTATACTCAAGAACTTATGGAACATAAGGAATTTACAGAGCATTCTTGTTTAATTAATGATGAGAGCTGACTTGATCAGTATGGACCAATGTCATATTTCGTAGAGGAAGACTGATTAAAACAATTAGGAAAATGTTAAAAGTATACAATTATTATGTACAGATATATAATGAATGTTGTAAACTAAATAACTTAGGTTTGCAGGAAAATTTATTATATCTAGGTGTAATGATCAGTGATTTATTCTAATGAAAGCAAGAGTACGAAATTTTACTTTAGATGTGTCTCCTATGACAAAATATGATTATAATCAACAAATTTTAAAGGTTAAGGCTCAACACACTGAAAATAAGTGGATAGATGGGTTTTTCTGTAATTGAAATGGGTACAAATTCTGAATCGATGTAAAAACCTTTAATAAATTGTACACTATAGAAGATGATAACGAAATATAAACGCAAACCAATAGAAGTAGAAGCTGTACAATATCTGGGATTTAATGTCGAGGAGATTGAGGATTTTATTAACAGTAAAGTTTTCCACTATCATTCTAATGAAAATGATTCTGGCTCATTAATTGGTACGATGTTACATAGTAACATAATTACTAAAATATGTCCTGGAGATTATATTGTTAAAGATACTAATGGGGAAATTTACATCTATGAACCCAGTATGTTTAAACTAATATATGAAGTATAATGATTTATTTAGTAACTAAAAATAATGAGTTATTTGATTCAGATGTATATAAAATAATCTCAGTTCAAGAGTCTCTATCATTACTTGACCCTTTAGAAGAAGTTGGATTTGATATAGAGACTTCTGGATTAAGTTGTTGATCTGATAAATTATTAAGTGTTCAGTTTGGGTGTTATGACTTTCAAGTAGTAGTTGATTGTTTAACAACTGATATTAAACTTTATAAGTCTTATCTAGAATCTGATCGAACTTTTCTGGGATGAAATCTCAAGTTTGATTTACAATGGATGTATAGAAATGATATATGGCCTATAAATGTATATGATGGATTTTTGGCAGAAAAACTAATGTGACTTGGGTATCCTATTGTTTTAAGTCCAGAATTATATAATGAAGTTAAATGTGACCGATATTCTCCTGTATATGGAAATAATGGAAATTTATCACATTATATGCTTCAAATGTCTTTAAAGAAAGCAGGAGAAATGTATTTAGGAGTAGAACTTGATAAGTCTATAAGAGGAAAGATCATATATCAAGGTCTAACTAGTGAAACTATTGTATATGCAGCAGAGGATACTAGGTATCTACCTAAAATACGTGATGCTCAAAGAGTAGAATTAGCTAAAAAAGATCTTTTAACAGCCATTAAATATGAGAATGCGTTTATAATTCCTTTAGCTTATATGGAGTATTGTGGAATTAAGTTAGATGTAGATAAATGAAAAGCTAAAATGAAAAAGGATAAGTTGAGAGAAGAGACTGCTATAAATAACCTTAATCAGTGGCTTCTCAAAAACATGCCTCACTCCAAATATATTTCATATAATCTTCAAGGATCTCTTTTTGATGGGTTTTCCACAGAGCCAATTATAACTCTGAATTGAAATAGTCAAGCTCAATTATTACCAATCTTCAAAAGTTTAGGTGTAATAGTTGAGTCAGGAAAAGCTGGGGAAGAAAAAGACAGTCTAAATGCTAAAGTACTTGGACCTCAGAAGGATAAAACAGACTTAATTGAAATCTATCTTGATTATAAAGAAGCTGTTAAGGTAACATCTACTTATGGTCAAAATTTTATAGACCAAATAAATCCTGTAAGTGGAAGAATCCATACTCACTATAACCAGTTGGGAACTGATACTACTAGAGTTAGTTCTGGAGGTCGTGATAAAAATGGTAACCAACTTGTTAATCTTTTGAATATCCCTGCTGATGCTGAAACACGAGCTTGCTTTGTGGCAGAAGACGGAAATGTCTGAATATCAATAGATTACTCGGGGCAAGAATCGTTCATTATGGCAGATCAAGCTAATGATAAAGTTATGATTCGAGAGCTTACCTATGGAGAAAAAGATCTTCATACTCTAACTGCTAAATTGATATTTGACTATATTCCAAAGGATATGCCTGCTAAGGAAGTTAAAAAGAAATTTCATAAAGAAAGAAGTCAAAGTAAGGGATATGAATTCGCTTTTAATAAAAAATTTAGAAGCCTTAGTTGGTAACAACTAATGATAAATTTGGGTGAATTGCTGGGAAGCCTTAGCTGGTAATCAGCAGCCTAGCTAATTAGGGATAATTAGAAGGTTCAGAGACTAATAGCATACCACTAGAACAGTGATGAAGCTAACACGAGTGCCCAACTCTCATAAAAAATGAGATGAAGATATAGTCCGACCTACAGATATAATATGAAACTGTAGAACTATAGGATAAAGAGTGCCGATGACTGGTGGGATAACAAAGTGTAATTATGCAGGAGATGCTTCTACCATTCAAAGGAACTTTGGCCTAACTCCTGAAAGGGCTCAAGAGATCTATGACAGTTATATGCAAGGATTTAAAGGGCTTGCGGAGTATCAAAAGTTTAGAAAGCAAGATTGGGAGAACAAGGGATATATTTTATTAAATGCTAAGACTGGTCACAAAGCTTATATCTATGATTATCAAAGACTAATCAATTATTTTATGTCATTCAAAGATCCTGGATTCTGGGATCTTTATAGAGAGTTAAAAAACTCAAATCCAAATAGTTACACAGTACAAAAAGTAAAAACTTTCTTTAAAAGAAAATCTGCTTCTGCTAAACAGAGCGTGAACTACCCTATACAAGGCACTGGCGCTCAAATATATAGAGTGGCGATGATTAATTTCTTTAAATATTTAAGGAGTAATGCTTTATTAAATAAAGTAAAAATTTGTGTTGCTCCTTATGATGAAATTAACGTTGAAGCTCCCAAGGAAATAGCCGAAGAAGTTACTTCTAATCTTTATAGATGTATGATAGAAGCAGGAGCTTATTTTTGTACTAGGTGTAAACTAGATGCTGAAATATCTAGACTACCTGATGGATCATTACCAACTTATTGAATACATTAAAAAACTATGAGTGAAATCCAAACACATGTTGGAAGGCTAATTAAACTAAAGGAAAAGTTTGAATCTATCAAGGATTTTGAAATATATTTATCAAAGCTAGGATTTAACTTATCAATATGTAAGGATGAATACCCTAATTATATATTATATTATGATGATAAAGATCTAGGAAGATACCCTAGATATATCTACATAAATCCTACCACTATATTCGAAGTTGAAAATAATTATGTTGAATATAGCGGATACATCGATTTTTGTGAGAAAGTCAATGATGATGAGTATAAATATATCTTTCAATATTATGATGGAGGGACTTGTTTTAGTGAGATGTTATCAGAACATTTAAATAATATTTATCATGAAAGTAAAAGAAATTATCTCAACAATTAATAATAACGATTTTTATTCTATTAATTCTGCAGCTAAGGCTGTAGAACTTTCTAAGGCAGATATTGTAGTAGAAAATTATAACTTTTCAAAGCATCGTAACTTTGATATTACTACTAATATTTACAAATGTGATAATGGCTTTGTAGCTGTTACAGGTCTTATCAATGACCGTAGCAAAATAGGATATGAAGAGTACAATATACCTGCGTTTGCTGAAGAATATATAGAAATTCCTACAGTAACTTATGCTCCTAAATATCGTAGATAATGACTGTTAATGAACTAATAAATTTCATTTCAGAACCTATCTTATATTCGTTGTATAGTGCAGAAGAATATATAGGAAAAAACGCTGAAAAAGTAGCTAGTCACCTATATCCTGATGAGCATAGATGGTATCAAGTTTCAACAGACGTATATAAGTGTGAAGATGGTTATGTTGGAGTAACTGGACCATCTAATATGTATAGTGAATCTAGTACTTGGAAGGATATTAACTTTCCATGTTTTGCAGAAGAGTTTGTACCAGTTACTACTACCACTTATAAACAAAAAGACTAATATCAATATGAAATTGGACTTACTAATTGTATAGTGCGTACCTAATGCGATAATAGCTATATAGAATTAAAAAGTCCAGATAAAATTGTAAAAATATAATGACTATATATGAATTAATATATTATTGGGATGATGTCTGTGATGGCACTAGTCTTAATGAGTCTTTATTGTTAACAGATATTTGTGCTGTTAATGAGAAGATAAAAGAATTTAAAGAAAACAATCTCAAGCTGAAATTTGTCTCTGCAAATTGTGGTAACAAACTTGACGGACATTATGGAGATTGGTATACATATGAATATCAGGATGGTAGCTCTAGTAATTTAGAAATAAGAACCCATGAAATACAATGAAGTTAATTAAATCATCTTTTGAAATACTTGAACAAGAACCTGGAGTAGAAGGAATTTATAAACAGGTTGAAAAGGCAGGGCGAACTGCTTATAAAAGTGAGAATTATATTACAGAAGATTCTGCAGAGAAGTTTGTTAATATGATTAAAAGTCTAAATCATGGTGCTTGTCTAGAACATGGTACTGTATATCTTGCTGTACCTATGGAAACTATGTTACCTATTGAAGCTAATATATGAGGTAAATACTCTAAAAACCCTTATTCAAAGGGATTTAAAATATGTGAAATTAATGGGGAAAGAAGAGTAGCTATTACAACTAATTATCGCGTATTATGTGAACACAATTGATTAGACGATCTTCAATATCTTTGTGAACCTACAGAATATCATGAAAAGAGAATTACTGTAAAGTTTATTCTTCCTATTTCCATAAGTCGAGAATTTATAAGACATAAACTATTTTGTGTCGCCTAATAGTAATATTAGGGCAATAATCCAGTGAATTGCTGAAAGGCTAAAATTTTTTACTTAATCTATTTTATGTTTCTGATTTATTTATTACTTTTGTACATTTAAATCTTAAATCTATAATAGAAAATGAAAAAATTCAATATTAAACAGTTTAGTAAAGAAATTAATTTTCCATATCATACTTTATTAAGAATATATAATAAGTATAAATGTACCACAAAAGAGGAACTACTTCAAGCTATTGAACAAAATAAAAAGTTTCATGTTGGAGATAAATTTGGAAGGGTGACAATAATATCTAACGATAGTGAGTTACGAAATTCTCAAACTCATGTAAAAGTAAGATGTAATTGTGGCAATGAGTATTATGCCCCTTTGTCAGACTTAAAGAATGGTAGAAGGCAAGCGTGCACAAAATGTAGATCAATATCTAAAAGAACTTCTATAAATAAAGGAGATCAGTTTGGAAATTGAACTGTTATATCTGAACCTATAAAAGGAATGTTTAAAAATAATTTAGTTTATTTATGTAAATGTACTTGCGGGAACACTCAATATTGTAAACCTTATGATTTAAAAACAGGTAAAACTACAAGGTGTTTTAAATGTTCTAGAAAAGTTGGCGTAGAAACCATGATGATACATAACGGAAAAATTGGAGAACTAAACATTAATAAGTATAATAAAATTAAAAGAACAGCTACTAGTCGAGGTATAGAATTTAATGTAAGCTTAAAATACTTATGAGATCTTTTTCTTAAACAAGAAAGAAAATGCGCTATAACTGGAGATTTCATTAATGATTTTAGCCATGCATCTTTAGATAGAATAAATTCTGATATAGGATATACAGAAGGTAATGTTCAATGGACTACTTATAGAGCTAATGTTAGTAAACATACAATGACTATGAGTGAATTATATGAATTTTGCAAAAAAGTATTAAATCATGCTAATCAGCAGCCAAGCACACCTTTAACAAAGTGTGAAGGTTCAGAGACTAACAGTTGAAACTCAGAAATGAGAATATAATACTGACACGAGTGCTGGACATCCTGTAAGGGATGAAGATATAGTCCGATACTCCTCTGAAAAGAGGAGAGTTAAGGATAAAGAGCCTTAACATAACAAATGAGAACATTTTCATTTATGGAAATGAGTACAAGATATTGCAACTTTAATAAAGATAAATTTAATAACGAAATAACATTCATTATTCCATATTGGTCGTCTCTAAAAGAAGCTAAGTATGTTTATTGGGACGGTGATTATGTAGAAGATACTACTCCAGAATCTTTACCACATACTATTCTAAAACATGTTGTTGGAGATAATGATGATGTGTTTTTGTCGGTATGTGAAAATACTGAATTATGTTATAAGCAACTAATTAACTCAGGAAGAACTCCACAGGAAGCAAGGGAAATATTACCGTTATGCACTAAGTCAGAACTAGTTATGACGGGAACTGTTGAACAGTGGAAGGGCTTCTTTAAACTTCGTTGCGATAAAGCGGCTCATCCTCAGGCTAGAGAACTTGCTATACCATTGAAGGAAGAATTTATTAAAAGAGGTTTATTACATGACAACTAAAGAATTGATTAGTAGAACATGTTAAATAGAAACATTGTAAAAATACAAGAAAAGTGAGGTTTAGGAACTATGCAAGTATTTTCTTATGGAAATACTAAGTTACCTAAAGAAACTTTAGTTGTAAATATTACATCTGCAACTACATGCCCTTCAGAGAAATTGGGGCTCTGTAGATGTAGTAAAGTATGCTATGCTAAAAAGTGTGAGCGTATATATAAAGCATATCTACATAAGAATACTTTAATTGAATCTTACATGTATTTTTGAGATGATCAGGATCTTCGAGAAATGTTAGTATATTATATATTAAATTCTCCTATCAAAATCAAATATGTAAGGTTAAATGAGGCTGGGGATTTTCCTAACCAACAGTCAGTAAACAGGTGATCGAGTATTGGAAGGTGGTTATATAAGGTTTTTGGGATTAAAACTTATTGTTACACCTGTAGAGAAGATTTAGATTTTAGTGGAGTTCACTTTATAGTAAACTCTTCTTCTCCTAACATTAAGGCACACCGTTGGTTTTTTTGTGTAGATAAAACTCAATTTCAACTGTTACCTCCTGATGCAGTTAAATGCAAAGGAGACTGCAATAAATGTAGTCTATGCTATAACTCTAAGTTTCAGGGAGTAATATATTGTAAACAACATTAATGAAAAAATATTGTTTGACTAACGAATATCCTGGGATTTGCTGGACTTATGAAGTTCACAATCCTAGGATTTTTTATGAATGTGGAGCTAATTATGAGATGTTAGATGTTCCTATAAAAGGTGTTGTAAAACTAACATTTAAAAAATGGCTTGATCAAAATGAAATAAAGTATGCAATTAATTAAAGCTGCAAAAGAATTACTTATTTTAGAACCTTTTTATGGGTTCTTTCTTTTGGGTTTAAGAAAGGAGATTGTCGATAATGACCATCCTATTAAAACAGCTGCGGTAGGACCAAATGGTGTTAGTTTTACTTTATATGTAAATAATACCTTTTGGAATACTTTATCTAATAGCGAGCAGATCTCGGTACTCAAGCATGAGCTTATGCACTTATGCTTCTTTCATCTTACTGAAAACTTTAAAGCTGAAAACCACTATAATATGAATATTGCTCTTGATGTAAGCATTAATCAATATATTAGTGGATTACCAGCAGGATGTGTAACCTTAGAAAGTCTGTCTAGAACTCTTGGCAAAAAACTAGAACCTAAACGAGGAGCATGGTATTATTATAAAGAAATTCAGGATTTTGTTAAAAAGCATCCTGAAAAATGTAAACCTGCCCCTGGAACTAATGGTGAAGGAGGTTTGGATGGTTTTGATGAACTAGATGATCATACCTTATGGCCTCAAGAAGCATCTGAGGCCGAGCGTAAGTTATATGAAAATCAGATTAAGTCAAAACTTAAAGAAGCAGTAGAAACTACAAGCAGACAAGCGGGAAATATACCTGGTGAACTCTCAGAGATTCTTAAGAAAATTAAGGATAAACCACCAGTTTTCAATTGGAGGAAATATTTCAGAAGACTAGTTGGTAATTCGATAACTTCTGAAATATTACTAACTAGAATGAGACCTAATAAACGATTTCCTGATGCAAAAGGGATGAAACTAAAAAGAAAACCTAATATATTAGTTGGAGTAGATACATCTGGATCTATTAGTACTAACAATTTACAGAACTTCTTTAGTGAAATCCATCACATATACAAAACAGGAGTAAATATTACTGTCGTTGAATGTGATACTCAAATTCAAAATATCTTTGAATATAAGGGAAAACAGGATATTAAAATCAGTGGAAGAGGGGGCACTCAATTAGAGCCAATAATTACTTATTATAAACAACATAAAGAGTTTACATCTTGTGTATTGTTTACTGATGGATATTGTAATACTAATATGCCTCCTTGTAAAAATTTAATCTGGGTGATTACATCAAATGGGAATAAATCTCAGAAATACACCCCTGGATATGTAATTTTAATACCGTAATAAATATGGAATTAACAATAGAAGAAGTAACAAAACATATAAAATTTATTATAAATAATAACAGAATACTACAAGACAGCGGGAGACTTCCTATTGCAGTAAATGTTGTTGGGGAAGCTGGGGTAGGTAAGACCTCATGTATCGAACAGATTGCCAATGAGTTAGATTGTAATTTTATTAAATTAAATCTCTCACAGATTTCCGACCCTAGTGATATTATTGGATTCCCCCTTAAAGAGCATTATATTTGTAAAAGTTATCTAGATCATCCAGAAGATGATGAATGTAAGTGGATTCCTGGCGAATTAATTGAGTCTTTCTCAAAAGCAGGATGGCAGCTTACTGAGGAAACTAGAATGAGCTATGCTGTTCCTATGTGGTTAAAAACTATTGACATTAATAAGCCAACAATCCTATGTTTGGATGATTATGCAAGATGCACGCCTGCTATTGCACAAGCAGTAATGGAAATTATATGTCGTCAAGAATATGTAAGTTGGAAACTTCCAAAATATACAACAGTAATATGTAGCTCTAATCCCGATTCAGGGAGTTATAATGTTGAAACTTTTGATGAGGCGCAACAATCTCGATTAGTAAACTTTAGCGTTAAATTTGATTCTAAAGTTTGGGCTAAATGGGCAGAAGAGAATAATATTGATGGCAGAGCCATTAACTTTTTATTAACTTATGGTGATGAATTAATGGATCGAACTCAAGCTAAAGTTGCAAAAGTAAATGCCCGTAATTATACAATGTTTGCTAATATTATTGGAGGAATTGAAGACTGGTCGACACCAGAAAATTTAGCTCTGATTCTTCAAATTGCATCTGGGTGTTTTCTAGATGAAGATGATCTTGTAGGAGGTTTATTTACAACCTTTATTGCAAATAAACTAGACAAGTTATTATCCCCTGAAGATCTTGTTATGAAAGACTGGAATTATGTCAAGGGAGTTTTAGAAAAGCAACTGTATGATGGAGACAAATATCGGGCTGATATTGCCTCTGTTATTACTACTCGTTTTATAAATTACAGTATAGCTTATTTCAGGAAACCAGAAGCTAAAACTGATATCGTTATAAACCGCATTCTTAGTATTGTGGAAAATGATAAATTGCTTCTTTCAGAGGATTTAATTTTTAATCTAGTAAAAACCTTGAATAAGAATCACCCTAGAAAGTGTAGTAAACTATTACTAAACCCCAAGCTTGCTCAAAAACTAATTTAATATGATTCTAGATACTTCTAAACACAAAATTAAGGGCGTTCTATTAAATTTTTTATGGAATGATTATGCAGTGTATACACCTAGGTATTCCTTGGAAGGATATGTGTGTCTGCGTGACTTAGTTTTATATAAGTATTATAATGGGAATTTTATTTATAAATGGAACACCCCATATCCATCTACACAGGATGCCGTAGGTATTTATTTGGGGACATCTGAAAGTATCACAATGGAAATTGAGTCAAAACGGAATCCTAATGATCCTAAATCTTTTAAGAAAGTGTTTTTTGATCCTTCTTGTACTTATCCTCGTTCTAGACTTAAGGAACTCACTGGTATTAAAAGGTGTTTAAATCCTTCACAGGCTGATTCTGCTATTATTAGTAATCTTAACCTTCATAATTATGAGCCTAAAATACTAGTTACAAACACTCCCTTATCAGACACTCATATGGTTTTGTACTCTAGAAAGGAAGATTGTTACTATTTTTTAGACTATATTCCAGATAAACTTCCTAATGCTAAAGAGGACTTGGAATTTCAACAGTTATTGTCCAGTACAGCGTCCCCAGGAACTACAGGGTTACATAGATGGGCTTCAGCTTTAATAAACTACGGGATTCTTCCTAAAGACAGTGAATTGTTTTATCAAGGTAAAGTAGTCATACTAGACTCTAAAGATTTAGTAAATACAGTTACATCTATTTTTACTAAATATAACCAAATTACCCTAGATACAGAATTAGAATCATTTGTAGTGTCAAATCTTAAGACTTTAACTAAAGAAGATCTAGATTCTATTGACAAAATGCTTAGTTCTAAAGACTTTGCTACTGTAGATGTAGGATTAAATCTCTTACTATCTTATAATGTCCAACCATCAGCTTGTTCACTAGCTTTGATACTTTATAAACATAGAAAGAGTATAGCTTTTTCTCCAGTATTTAAATCTAATAAATTCATCCATTTTCTGTCAACAATAGGATTAACTAGCAGGGACTTTAGCTTGAATATTGGAAAAATTGTTGATAAAATGTATAAGAACAATATTGGCAGTGCTGAAGACCGTGAATATGTAAGAGAAAAAATTGCACAGGATATTAGAGCTTCTATTAAAAGCTATTGGAACGTGACCTATTCAAATCAATATCCTAGCCTTAAATATCAATTTAAATTTGTAGTTGAATAAATAATGAAAAATATTATTTCGATTCAAGGATATAAGGGTAGTGGAAAAGACGAAGCTGCAAAATACATCAACTATATTTTAAATACTCCATTCTGAATGCATGTGTACTGGCTGGCAAAGTTGCTTAACTTCCAGCCAGTTATACACAGATGAAAAATTACTAGGTATGCAGACAGTTTAAAAAGAATGCTTGCAATTATGATGAATGTTGAGGTTAGCCGATTTGAAGATAGAGATTTTAAAGAAAACTATTATTTTGATTTTAATAATTATACTTTAATTAAATCTCCAGCTACTTCTACTATTTCTGATAAAGCTTTTGCAAGAGAACTAAAACGGGGTAACTTAGATGTAGCTCTTAGATATAATCTATCTATAAGACAGGTACTACAGTTTTTTGGAACTGAGATTATAAGAAAATTCTTTGGTGATAAGCTGTGAATATATACTACCCTTAACTCAGATCAGAACAATTTAATTATAGCAGACCAGAGGTTTATAGTAGAAAATGAAGAAATCTCTAAAGCTAAGTACAATTCCTACATAATACATATAATCAGAGAGGGATGTACAGCAGGTTCCCACGCTTCTGAGAAAGAAATACAAGAATTGTATAATACTAGATCATATAGTATTCTATTATATAATAATGGAACTTTAAAAGATCTATTTTATAAATGTAAGAACATAGTTTATTGTAACTTATTATCATAAATATGGCAAATACTGAAATAAAATACTGTAAGAACTGTTCAGACAATAATATTGAACATGTCTTTCAAGATACTACATACGGAAAGTTCAGAAGAGTATTTAATATAAACGAGAAAACTGGCATTGGCTCATGCACTGTTTGTAACGGAGGTAAAAAAATAAAGAAGTAATAATAACTTTTTACTTGGAATCTTATTGATACAATTCCGTTAAACACATTAGATTACTAATAATCTGTATAAAAACCAGAATAACCAAGGAATCAATGAAAGACTATCGTATCAATAGAGAAATTGATTCTGATACTATTAGATTAAGAGATAGTAAAGAATTAATTTCTCTTTCTGAGGCATTAAAACTTGCTTCAGAGAAAAATACAGACTTGATTGAATTATCTACATATATTGATAATGGTCAAATATCTGTATGTATATTACAGGATTATCAAAAGTTTCTTTATCAACAACAAAAACGTGAGAAAGAACTAAAGGCAAATCAGATAAAAACTGTAATAAAAGAATTAAGATTTAGGCCACAAACAGGAGAACATGACTATAATTTTAAACTAAATCATGCCAGAGAGTTTATTAATTCTCGTGCAAGAGTAAGGGCATGCGTAATGTTTCGTGGTCGAGAAATCACATTCAAAGACAAAGGAGAAATACTTCTGCTAAAATTAGCTACAGATCTTGAAGATATTGCTAAGATAGAATCTATGCCCAAACTAGAGGGTAATAAAATGAGTTTAATGTTAATACCTAAATAACACTTTTATGTTTAATATTCTTTTTGGCTTTTTTCTTGGGCTTTGCTTTTCATATCTACAGTTAGATAAAAAGCTCTGGAATTGGATCAAATCTAAGCTCGATAACTAATTGTTTAATAAAACAAAATACCCCTTCGTTGTACTTATGTACGGCGAAGGGGTTCTTTTTTTATTCAAGTTTGTTTCCTATATATTTTAAGTCATTTAGCACACCAAATGTGCCAGTCATTCCTTCAAATAAGTTTTTGTCTCCTGTTATTACACCTGAAGCATTACTATAAATATTTTTCATTATTCCCCATGCAGGAGGGTTTAAATCTCCAAGCATAGAGGTAGCTACCTGATGAATAGGGCCATCTGAGAATGATGTGTACATTGCAGTACCAAACATGTGACCAATAGGACCAAGCTCATTATCTTCTGATAACCAGCAAGCTTTAACTATCATCATTAGTATAGACATTAGAATCATATCATGTAAGAATAAGTAGAAATTTGCACGTTTTGTATCGTTTTTTCACAACTCTTGTAATCCCTTAAAATCTAATTTATACAACTTTTTACCAAAACTTGCAATTGAATATGCCATTCCTTCCATGAATCTACCCTGCCATTCAATATATGGCTCCCAATTATCACCTTCTTTTAGATTAGTTTCAAGATCAATTCTAACAGATGGAATACCATTTTCATCAAATTCATATATTCTTACAAATCGTATGCCATCTTCATTGAACTTTTCAGCGTATCTACCTTGATTATATGTACCTGGTTTTAAAATTCACTGTTCCATTTTAGCAGATACGAAAGTTCTAAACTGTAACATTAAAGACCCTAAGAACATGTGTTTCATAAGCATCTGTGTGCTTCTATCATAGTGTCCAAAGCACAGTTCAGCAAAGGATTTAATACTAGTACTTTCTTGTATGGTATACGCTCTAGGTAAAGCATCTCCATCCTGTAAATGCCAGCCCTCTCTATTGAATTGTTCCCTCATAGTAGTATATAAAGCTTTTTGTTTCCTATATTTCATTGACTTTTTATCTACACTACTATCATTTAATAAACTAAAACGATTGTCCTTCTTAAAATCATATACTAGTTCATCATTAACAATACTATGGGCTTCCCAACATCCATCATGGATCATTTTAGCAATTAATAAACCAAGACGGTGGTATGAGTCAGGCACTCGGTTAAAAATATATAAAGTGTCTGAGTTTATATTTTTAAGTCCTGCTTTGGACTGACTTAGCCTTTCCTGTACTTGATGAGGATCTGCATTGGCCATTCCATATTCCACATTTAATGCGTCAACCAATGTTAATGTGTTTATATTTGTAGTTGATTGTCTAAAGATAATACCCCAAGCCTTTGCTACATCAGATCTTGTAAACTGATCTCGACCATATGCATTTGCCATAGTTCTACTAATATGCATTCAAATACCTTGCATCATTTCTCGAATACCTGAACGCATATTCAAACCTAAAGCAGTAGCAGTTGTTATTGATTTCACTGTGGAAAGAAATTTATATATTTCTCCTAACTGCTTATCCATAATTGGCTTACCATATGCGTTAACATCAATAAACTTATCAATATATTCAATTACATTATCAGTAGCTACTCCATACATCTGTTGGTTGTATTGTAATGCAATCTTAATACCTTGCAATCGAGGCAAATACTCATTCATCACATCTTCAGTGGTGTATGTGTGTATTACATCTAATAATAGATTTTCAAGTTGTGTCTCAAACCCATTAATTCCATAACTATCAATTAAGTTTGCCCTACTTAAACTGTTTATCCTAAACTTATTATACACTTTTTGTTGAGCTCTAGTTTCCTCAAAACTACTTTCTTGTTGGGGTAGTATTCTTAAGAAATTTAAGCTTTCATTGTACTTGGCTTTAATTGCCTGAGATATTCCTTTATTATGTATTTGAGTACTCATTTCTCCAATCGCTAGAGGAACTTCATAATACTCTCCTGTTACTTTAGCATTTGCAATTTTATCAGAGTTGCCATTAAATTTAAAATTATTAACGATTTCAAGGAACATATTGATAAAATCCTTTTCTTCTTTTGCCAAATCACTATTATTTGGATTTTTCAACCTAAATGATTTATCAATATTTCCATTTTCATCAGTCACAAATAAATTATCAAAGAACTTTACCTCTCCTCCAATTAAAGAATTTCTATGTTTGTATTCATAGAAAGCCTTAATAACTTTAGCAACCCTTGGGCGATAGGATAACTCCTTACGTCTAATATGTGCTTCTGCAACTGCAAAGATCTTGCCTAGGGATTGTATATTTAGAGATGATGAATTTCCTGCACTATTTACATAAGTACCACTGTATCAACCTTCTGATTTTGACATACTTAACCACTTTGCTGGATCCTTCTCAATGTAGATATCGTAACCATTAAGCTTATCTAATGCTCTACCTAGCATCATATAAGCCAGCTGTAAAGGATCGTCAAAGTCTCATCTTCCTGTTCTAAGAGCATCACGTAACCCATTTGCAGTATTTAAACTTCGTAATTCTTTCATCTTACTAAGTATAAATGGCACTCCATGTACAATATCATCGGGGCTAAACGTAAACGCTCAACTGCCAATATTTCTTACCAAGTCTTCACCACAAATATCTCTTATGGTATTAACAGTAGCTTCTAATGTTGAAGCAAAGTTTGTAGCCTCTATATTTAGAGGCACATTATATGTTCTACAAAGTTCAACAAAGTTATCAAATAATGTTTCAAGATATGTCTCAGTACCATGCTGTGTCCAGATATTATAGGAAGCAATTTTGTTAACCTTATATGATTTTAAAATTTCTGGCATACCATTAAGAAGAGTCATTACTTTAATCAAGTCAATATTTCCATTAGTTGCCTTTAAAATTTTATGTTCATCTACCTCCATGTTTAGTTTTGTAGCTCCAAGCAAAGTATCTCCTTTACCTAAATTAACCAATGCGTGTGTTGTATTATGGTGTAAAGACACTACCTCTAATAATCCATTTTTTGTAAAGACAAAAATACCTGCTGCAATGTAATCTGGATTATTTTGAAATTCTCATCCTCCCTCAATATATTTTCTAAATATACGCTTACAATAGTCTGCTTTAAATCTATTATCACTAGCTAAGTCATCTACTGTTGCATATCCTTCAATAGCCATCTGTATAGTATCTGCTAGATCACTAAGCTCACTTCCACGATGGGCATTTTCATCATGCACTAGTTCAGTAACAGCTTGGCGTAGCTCTTCGTCAGTTTTACAGTAAATTTTTTTATCTTTTTTGTACTTATTTCAGATTCAATATTTTCCTAATGATCGTTCAGGATTATCCTCTGAAATTATATGTTTTGTTTTTCCATCATTAAGATATAAATCTACTGTAACTTCGTTTCTTTGTACATCTGTTTCTACTTCATAATTAGGAACAAACTTTGACATTGGCTCCTGAATAGTAGTTGTCAAGTCTATACCATCCATTAAAGTTTTAACGGGAAGTATAGACGTGATGTTATGCCAGTTTTTTGTACTATAAGGTCGGTTTTTAATTGAGTCCTTTTGAATATATATATTATCTAGTTTTTCAATTAGGCCATCTTCAGTATATTCAGGATCAATTTTAACAGGCACTATTTCAGTATTACCTACTGTAATACCATACTGGTTAAGAATTGCTTTATAAATAGCTAGCTGATACCCTGCTGTAAGTTTTTTAGTAGAATGCCATGTAGCTGGATCAATATTTTGAGTTTGCTCCCAAATACCAACAGGTTTTCTAGAAACTTTAAAATCGTAAATGTTCGCGTATCCTCTTTCATCAATTACAAGTAGGTCTATTCGACCATTGATGGATTTAACCCCAGCTTTTACATAAGCTTCCTCAATTTTATCAGAGACAATAGGAACCTCTGTGAAGAATCTAGCATTTTTACCATGTTTTTGCTTAAGTTCCTCAATTCACATTCTAAATTCTTCCTTAAGAGAATCAACTTGATCTTCACTTAGGTTTTTAGGAGTGTATTTCTTGTTTTTATCTATTAGAGATTCAAATAATGCGTGCACCTCTGTTCCATATTCAGTAAGCTGTTTTCAGGATTTCTGCATATTATCAAGAGTTCTATCGATCTCTTGCTTTGACAGCCCATCAGCTACTAATTCTGAACGTTTCTTATCCAAATATTCTTGGAGATTAAAAGGAGTAACTAGCCCATCTGCAAAATTATCTGGGTTTCCAAAACTTGTAATAAATTTTGTAGCTCCCATAGAACCAGGTATTTTTAATACAGTCTCTGAATCTCCATCTTCATTGATTGTAACAGACTCAGTAGCTACTTCTTTGATTTTCTTAGTTATACTTTCTAATTTATCTACAGTAGTTTGAACTGGATCTATCTGTAGAGTTGGATCTGTATCACTCATCCTAAGTTCTCTAAAACGGTTAGATAGAAAGCTATCTAACTCCTGCTCAGAGTTAAACAGCTTTCTAACACCATCAATTGTTGTTTCATATGTACATTTCATTACTTACAGTCCTCTTTAATAATATTATCTTTGAATAACTTATTTTTGATCGTAGCTAGTTTTTGTTGTTCTTTATAGTTATCAATAAACACGTCACTAAGCACAGGAAGAATATCAGACTTTAAGAAATCTTTATAATCCTGGGATACTAGATCTAAGGCTTCTAGCACAATGTCATGATTTACTCCTCCAAGTCCATCATTATAAGATCTATCTATAAGAGTTGCTAATACTTCCTCATCAAAGTCAGATCCTCTTTTGTTAGTATATTCTGGTAAGGCTCTCATCATTTTTCAGAATTGTGTGTCTCTTACTTTTTCTAAAAGTCTATAATACTCGTCAGGATGTTGTAGTTTAGCATCAGCTAAGTATAAGTGCCCAAATTCGTGAATTACTGTATCATCTGTAGCTCTATCAGCATTAATATAAATCTCACCGTTACGAACAAATCCCTTTGCATTTCTTACTATAGGATCTTCTCCAATTAAATCTGCATCATATACAAGATGTAAACCCTTCATGTTTGAAGCTTTTACTAGAGCTATAAGTTTAGATTTAATTGAGGGTGTTGTGTTGTAGTAGTTGATAGATAGGTTCCTTTGTGAATTAGGAGCTAGCTTAGTCAGTGGTTTAGTCACTTCTACAACAACAAAATTATCATCTGCTTTAAACTTGATTCTATCTCCAACTTTTGCCTTTTTTCAATAATCTACTTCTCCGTTAGACTCATACACTGTATTTGCTGTTTTTTCTTCAAGTCTAATAGCATCAAGTGCAGTATTAGTCAGCATTCCAGCTCTTTGATTATTATTGTATTTAGATAACATGCTATTTTCAAATTGAACTGGAGATAGTTGATCTTCAGAGAGTACATATTCTAATTGTCAAGCTTCCCCCAATCTAGGCCTTACTTTTTCATTAAAATATTCGGTACTCCACCCATTCTTTTTAGACCATTCTGTTGCAAAGTCTTGATCTTCCAAGGTAGTTCCCTCTTCTACGGCAGCTTCTTCAAGATCTGTTTCTGTAGGTTGTGTTTCAAAACCAATAGAATTATCCTCAAGTATAGGAGCTGACTCACTTAACTTAATATTAGGTAATGGGAAAGTATCTATTAATTTTTGTATATCTTGTTTATCAATCCATGAATTGAAATCATATACTAGTAACTTTTCATTACCAGCTGCAGAAATAAGATCCTCAAAAATTCTTGTTAAAGAGTTAGGACCAAACTTGTCCTGATTAATTATTAAGTTGTATAGATAGAACATATCTACTAGATTCATATCAACACCTTCAACTTTAATTGTTTTTAAGTTGTTGAAAGCATATAGAGCTTCTTCATATAATGATCTAGTTTTTTGAGTATTATCTATCTGAACCATATTAAATGGCAACTTGTAGAAGGGAATATTCTGTCTTAGTCCAAATGTTAAAAGAGCAATAAACCTATTATTTGGCAACTTTTCTTTTAATGTTGGTATAGCATAGTCCTCTACATATTTTCTGAACTTATCAATGTTTTCAATAGTGTTCAGTCTAAGTATTTCAGGTGCTACATTACCATAAGCATTTGCAGGAACTGTTATAGAGAGATTTTTACTAATAATTCAAGAATTAATTAGATGTTTATCAACCAGATCCTTGAGCTCTCTAATTTCCTCCTTATCAAGAACCTTTGAGATATTAGTCTTATCTGGCTTTCTCTCTCCATTTTCTGTTCTTGAACTATGTATTACTTGATTTAATACAATATCTTCAAGCCTATTTCTAGTAGAAAGACTATTTAAAATTTGCTTGTTAAGTGCAAGTACATTAAACATTTCTCTGAAATGAGGCACCTCTGCAATCACTTCAAGTATATTGAAATTAGTTTTATATAACTCATATTTGTTTATTTGCTCTTGCTTATAAGCAGGGTCTAGAATAAATTTGATAAGATCAAAACTTTCCCAGCGAGAATCTCTTCTAGACTTTGCTTGTTTATATGACTTACTTAACTCTCTTATTATCTTTTTGTCATTACTATTATTGATTGCATCTAGTAAATCACTTAATGACTCATCTACAGCATTCTGTAGTTCTTTGTTATACTGAAGTTCAATAAACTTTTCTATAGACTTTATATAACGATATGTATCCGATGTATTAGTAGGTAATCCCTGATTGATTTTCAATATTTTCCCTAAGATTCTTATCTCTTCTGCAGAAATAGCTTTATCTAACAATTCTTCATATTTTTTAATCTTGTCCTCATCAGGTTGTTCTTTGGATCTCTCATCTCTGATATTATCCTTTATATATTTGATTTTATCAGTGTTTTGATCCTTACTAAATATACTGGAATTGTAATTATTCACTAGTTCTGTAATATCATCATCAAGCATTAATCTACCAACATCATCCAGACTGTCTCCTAGCATAAAACTAACAGTATACATATCAACCCAGTTTGTATCTGCATTAATCTTTTTCAGAATTAATTCCTTAGCATTCAATTGTGTTACGAACTTATCGTTTCCATAAGCTCTCTCATAGTTTCCTATGAGTTCAGACTATATCTTACCTTGTTAAGGTCTCCGCACTTCGAACTTACTTAAGTTCTACTCTACTCTGTCATTTCTGCATTTCGATAGTCGTTGAACTTTCTTCCATTAAGGAAGCTTAGTTGCGGATTGGCTAATCCTATATCTTTTTACTATGCCCAATTAGTTAGATTGGCCCTTATATATATTGCTATTATAAGTTAGTAATATAGGCTCTAAAGCTATTCCCGCAATTCACGGAGTTAACAGACAATTAATTAAAAATATACTTTAATTTGTATTTCATAGAAGGAATAATATATGGAAATATCAACTCATCAAAATTAACACGTGAAGACATTGTAATATATAATACACACCCACATTTACTTTTTCGAATTGTAGTAGTAATATCAAACCGATTCTTAAGTCAATTTGATAGTAAGCACACTTCTTTCTCTGTAAATCCATTAGTTGCTATTGTCCCACTATTACTTCCATCATCCATAAACCAATATGCTAACGCTATTGGATGATCGATCATATCCAAATATTCTTGAGTTATGGTTTTAACTCCGTTTATATATAACTTATTATATATATCATTAAATACTTTATGAGACTTACTGTTACCTCTAATGGTAGAATATACATTATTCGTCCTACTATCTAAATAACTATGTTCTCTGTAAGTTCCCATAAATTCTCCAAGAATTTCTACTTTTTTCATAAATAATTCTTTTTGTTTAGTTGACTGAACTAAAGCTAGTCTGCAAGTAGGATGATGTTTTCTAGGTTTTCCTATATTCATATCACCCAACAAGCTACCAAGAATCATTTGTTCTTGTAGATGAGATAATTGATGTCCTTCCTGAGAAAAACTTGGAACAATTTTTAAGGCACCCTCATTAATACGCTTTTTTCAATAACTTATTGCTGAAGGATGTACATTAAAATGTTCAGCCATTTCCTTAGTGGTTTTTCCTTCGTTTGCCAATCTAGACAAAACCAGTAAATCCACCTTTCTTTGAGGAGTTATTCCATAATTCTTTTTCAAATACTTAGATACGGTACTTATCTTATGACCTGTCTCTTCTGCAATTTTTTCACAGGTCATTCCTTCCGAATACATTTTATGAAGTTTTTCAACTTCTTCATTTGTTAATTTATTTGCCATATTAATTTTGTTTTAAATTATTATTATCTATAGTGCAAAGGTAATAATAAAAATTAATATAGGCAAATTATTTAATATATTTCTTGTTTTTGCTGATCGTCTGTAGCACTATTTAAAAGTTCTCCAAGTAACATAGATTGATCGTCCAAGACATCTTCATAACTGATTATTGATGCCAGAATTTCTCTAATATCACTTGGGATGTTTGGATCGATTTGTAATTGACCAAACTCATCTTGTACTATTAAGTTATTAAATAGATCAACATTTACATTAGCTAATGTTATTAGCCTTCCATTATGTCTAAATGTATATCTATTTAACATTTCTCTAGCTGTATCATACTGTCCATTTTTAATAAACTTATATATTTGTTGGAATTTAGTATTATAGACATTTGATAATGCAAAGAAGCTTTTAAGAGCAGTAGCAACATTACCAATAACTGCCTTACCAACCATATTCTGAATCTGCATCAGATACTTACTTGCTGGATTATATGGGTTCATTATCTTTGCAGCTTCTCCCATTTTGGACTTTTTTGCAAGCCCTGCCATTCTGTCTGTTGTAATAGGCATAGTTAAATTTATTTGGTTCTTAGCATTCAGAACTACATCAAATATAGTATCTACTACCCTATTACGTAAAGCATCTGCTCTTAAATGTGGAGCTGCGTTTTCATTAGTACTGATATACCCATTTGAAGATATTGAATATCCTAATATATAGCTTTTGTCAATATCGTAGTCACTTCCTTGCAACCAAGTCTGTGCAGACGGAACAAAAACCTGATTTGTTGTACTATCAATAAACGTGATAACTTCACACGGCATAAACGATTGCATAGACTGACAAGGAATACGAGTTCCTATAAATCTTAAGCTTTTTTCAAAAGAATTATATTTAGCCTCTGCAAGTCTGTTTATCTTCCTTTCAAATAGATAATCCTGGTTTTCTGCTAACGCATTAACAATTTGTTGAGCATTTTCTAATTCAGCAATATTTTTAACAGTTCATTTGTTATTTAAGTCCCTTGTATTTAATTGGATAGAAACTCCTTCTCCAAATTCATCTAATACTAATTCTTTATAATTATCTAGACGATAATTACGCTGAGTTAAACTAAAAGCCTTAGAATTTTCTAATTCTTTTAATCTATCAACAGTATCGATTATCACAACATTTCTTTGTTTTCCATCCTCATCAAAATAAGTTATAAACTGTTTACCATTTGCAGAACAAATTTCTTTCCCTTCAAAGTACACACTACCCTCTATAATCTTATAATCTGAGTTAGGAGATGAATTATTATAAAGACTAGTTACTTGTGGAGTTCTAAGTTTAACATATAATACATTACCTGTTCCGTCAAATAATGTTCAATCATATGTGAACGGATTTGGATTGTCTTCTATATAGTATCCTGTTATTCTATCCTTAAAAAACTGAGGTCCCTGGTTTTTAATTTGAGCGATTGAATCTCCAGGAAGTAATCCTAGTTGTTTAGCATATAACTTACCCATAACAATTTGAGCAGGAATTACTTGATAAGATTCAGGCACCAAAGTTTCATTTCCTCATTGTATTGGTTTAAGTTCTGATAGAGAGTTTAGTAGTTCCTGTTGCTTTTTATAGAGAACTTTCTTTATGTTTGGTAATATTTTAGAGATATTAATATTTGGATTATTTGCAATAAATGGGTTAAGTACATTTAATATATTATTCCATCTATCACTAAATACATTATTAATAATCTCTTGATTACTTGTAACATTTTTAAGTTCTTCTGTAACTTGCTTTCTTAATTCATCCTCTAAACTAACAAGATCGTTAGCTGCTAAATCAGCTTCTACAAAATAGTGTAATACCTTTGCATAAGGACTTTCAAACATACTATACTTTTGACCATTTGCCATAAATACTGTGTCAGATCCCTTTAAGTTTCTAGGCTTCAAAGATCAACGCATCATAGTTCTTGGTTCATAGTGTTTATAGTAGTCATAAGCCTCATAATTATCAATCTTCTGAATCTCAAATGGTACTAAAACAGTTTCACCTAAACGATTATATGTTCCATCTCCATTAGGTTGATTGAAAATAACAATTGTATCTTCAAAATCAATAGGATCTTTAAGAGTAATATCCACAATAAATGGATTCAATACTTTATTTCCACTAGTATCTGTTACATATACCTCATTTATAGCCTCATCAACTGTTAATCCTTCTAATGAAGTTCCGTCTGTAATTTCTTTTACAAGGCCAATTAATTCTTCATATTTATAATTATTTCCTCCTACATTATAATATTGCATTACGCCATATGAAGGATTAAGTACTGCAGCAACACCATTATAGTGTCTTCGAATAGCATCTCTAACTAATGAAGAAGTTACTGTTGAATTAAATATACCGTTGATTGAAGAAGAGCTAAATGGAATTTTATAGTCAATGTTATTATCATTGAAACCTTTTTGAGCTAATTTGACAAATGACTGGGCCAAGCCTAAAGTATCCTTTGTTCCTGTCTGGAATGCTTTGACTACTGCTTTTCCAAATATTTTATACAGTTCATTTTTGTCTCCTTCATAAATAATATCCTGTAGTTTAGATATAGCCTCATAACAGAATTTACCAATTTCTTGATAAGCTCTTGTAGCAATATTATGTGTAAAACCATTTTGTTCAAGACCACTAATCATCTGGGTCATTTCTGTAACTTCTGCTTCATCAAGTTCATGATCTGCATTCATCTCCTCCAAATCTAGTTGACATTGTAGTATACAATAAAGGAGTATTATCAAACCATGATGCTTTTGGGTTAAGATTAGAAGTACCTACTTTAATAGCAGACTTGTTTACTAATCATCCAATCATATTATCTTTTAGATTATAATCACAGATGATTTTATTAACATAGTCTAGATTTTTCTCAGAATATTGTAAATTATTAGTTAATGGATTTAATTCCATTGCTCAGGCTCCACCGAATATTTGGTCAAGTTTATAAATACTATTAGCATCAAGCTGATCCGTTAATCCTCCTACTAATTCTTGCCCAAACTTATCTACAGAAGATAGTCTTCTAGTAGCTATTCCGTCCTTAATGGTTATTTGGTGTATTTTATAGTATCTACCAGTATTCTTATCTCTAAAGTATAAATTATCAAATGTTTGTGAATATGAAAGATCATCTGAGAACTCAAAATCATGCATTTTCTTAAATAATCGTTCAAGACTTACATCTGTTGAATTTCTACGAAGTGCATTAGTTATTTCATATTCTGCCCATTTAAGAAGCTTTGGTAGTCCATAGCGAGCATCAATATCATGATAAATAGTCTTTTTATTAGCTCCAACAGCAGCATCGATTAAAGACACATTTTGTCATCTTGATAGGAAAGGACTTGTATATCCTGAACCATCCATTGAATCAACAACAGAAGACATTCCCGATATATTTTGTACATGTGATCCAATATCAGGCATTACAGCCATTTTTACTCTTTCAGGAACTCCATCCTTTAACCCTTGAGCATATGAATGATATGTAGCTCCATATATAACCATACGCTTTACCTGTGAAATTCATCTAGCTGCAAGTGAATGTTGTAGATAGTTCTCAGATGTTGGTTTTTCTTTATTTTTATTTGGGTGTGCATATACATTACCAACCATCATTTTATTATATTCATTTGTTAGGAATGAATCCATAATAAAGTAAGAATATAATAATGGGTTAATATTTCCATTAACTGTTTTAAGTAATGTATTTCCCTGTACAAATTTTGGTAGTCTAGCTTTGAATGATTCAACAACATTTTTATCCTTAGAAATAGTTTTCCATGCTTTTTCAGTATCTTTTAAGAATTGATTGAATTGATCAGAAACAAATGTGTCAAACTTAGCTCTGTCTGTAAAGATATTAGCAAAATTTTCAACTGTCTCATTAACTGTCCAACTTTTTCCAATTTTGGAAGCATGTATCTCATCAACAAATTCAACTCCTGAATCAGCAAACATCCTACGTACATCATCAATCTTATGTTTTGATAAATATGTTTTCAATTCAGATAAACTATTGAATCTTTGTCCTATTGCCTTCTCATAATCATCGAAAATAATATTCAATGTTGATTCAATCTGAGCCCTATTAGTGTTAAACCATACATTTACAATCTTATCTAAATCAGCTTTATTAGCTGTTTTAAAATATTGATCTAGTATAGTTTTAAAATTAAAAGATCCAAAACGTCCAAAATCCCATGTCTTGTTAATATCAAACTGCATTATAAAATGTTTATTTTTATCAGAATAAACATGTGATTGTAGTCCTATTACACCAACTTGACTATTTGCTGTATCAGACTGTGATTGTTTTGTGGTTATATTCTGATAAAAGTCGTAAACAATAGCTAAGTGCATTACATCAGATTCATTTAGTTTTGCTGATGTCTGTGTGTTCCTACCTACTGTAACCTCAGATCTAATCTTTGGACTTCTAATATGTTGAATATTTTGATAAATAGCATTATCATAGTATGGAGATTGAAGATCAGGATTTTTTTCTAACTGTTGAGTAATTTCATTATATATATTACGGTGAGAATAAGCTAGACAAATCATCTGATATAGTGGTAAGTTATTACCCTCTGAATTCTTGATTACATTAATAGTATCAGAACCATTAATAACACTTAATACCCTTGCTAAATCCCTACTTTGGCCATAATTGATTTTGTCAGTGCTATTGGAATTTACATTGAAAATAATAGTGCTTAATACAGGCACATACAGCTGGATATCAGTCAGATCTCTATTTGGATGTACCTGTTGAGATACATTATTAAAATCGTCAGGAATAATAAGTTGTGCAATATCACTAACAACTTGTTCAAAGTTATTAACTGGTCCGTTTATAGATATAACTCCTGTGGGGGCTTTGCTTATTAAAGCATCTCCGACTTTGATCTTATCTCCTGAAACAGTGATGTTATGTTTTCTCAATAGTTCTTTAAATTTACCATTATTATTTTTTCAATATGCAGAAGCAGCTTTAATAACATCATCTATAAAGTAACTTTGCATAAGTACAGTTCGTTCCGTAAGGTTTCTTACTTCTAGAGGACTATTTTCTCCTATTTGATTGTAACTTACATAACTTGATAATACAGTTTTTTCTACAAGATGAGTAAACATATCTTTAATATCTTGATTCATTCTTGGACTGTATATAAATCTCCTAATACCTGCCAATTTGGACCTTAAGTATGTGGTATGTTCAGGCATGATATTTTTGTTGGTTGATAGTGCGTCTTCATACATACTAATCAACTTACCCATATCCATTCTTGTGCCTTTCCTAAGTTCTTCTTGAACTTCTGGATTAGTACTATCTTCAGCTCACATCTTCAATTTACCCATTGCTGAGTTAAATCCAGATAAAGAAATTGAAGTTCCTTCGATGATCTCTCCATTAATATTTACTTCTGGAAAATATTTTAAGAGAATTTTAGCTAGGTCGCTTACAGAATCTTTAATATCTGCATACTCATTGGTACTAAATCCAGTATAATGTTGAACATTAGGTCCAACATATATATATCTTTGCTTTGAATACTGGGATGCCTTTTCATATTCTGGATTAATTCTTACAAAAGGAGTTAATTCGTTTAGAAGATCATCAAAGGTCTTTAAGGTAACAAATGCATTATATGCTTTGTAATAATTTGAATCATGCTCAGCACTATGGTTAATAATACTTTCAAATTTACTCAGAATATTATTGAAGGTATCATTTACATCAGTAATAGAAAGCGAGTCTAAATTATTTAAAGATTCTCCTATATATTGTGCAATGGTGTTTAATAAGGATTTCTTGTATTCAAATATTCCCTTATTAAGGAAGGAACTGTCTCCAACCACTTGATTAGGATTGACAAATGTTTCAGTTTCCAGATTAAATACAGATAATGATATAATTGTTTTGGTGAAGTCATTTGCCATCTTATTATATTGACGAGCTTCTCCTACATAATACTGTTGTGCTGAATCACTATCTGTTTTAACTTCCATACCAGTTCTACTACTAACCTGTTTTACTTTAAATACAGGAGTTTGAGTGGAGTTTAAATCAACTCCACTCATAAACTTCCTATATACTGAATCAGGATCTAAGAAAGTATCTTCAACAAATTTTCTGAACTCTTCTTTTGTTTCACTTACATCTCTCGAAAAAATTCCTGTTAACAAAGGATAATATTTATTCGAATATCCACATTTAACACTCATTATTCATTAATTTTGATATTAAATATTCATCTACTTGTTGTCTCACAGACTCATACATTGGATCCGTAGAAACTTCATTTCAGTAATTTTTAGCTGTAACTAAGTCAACTTCTTGATTATTAACTAACGCTGTAGTATATTTCAATATACTAGCGTTATTTCTGATTAAGTCATTATTTTCTCTTAAAAATGTATATAGTTTAATATAGTTATCAATTATCGGAAACTCTCTGATAGATGTGTTTCCATTTTCATCATCAAACGCTACATAACTGTTTGTTTGATCTTGTAAAGATACATAAAATGGACGAAAATTCAAAGTTCCTGTATCAGGAAATGTAATAGAATTTACAGGCACTTTTAGATAATTGGCAATCATATACTCGATATAATTACCTTCTTTTAGTACTATATTTTCTCCATCAAAGTCTAGTAGACTTAGTCTTGCTGTGGTTGCAGAATTGAGTATTTCTTTATTTATATCTTCAATTGTACTTTCTATATTAGACTGATCAGATATTATTCTATCAACCCCTAAAGCAGAAAGCTGTAAGTTTAACTTATCAACGATACTATTTTCTGTTGCTGTGTTTGGTCTATTGATCTTGGTACTGTCAATCTTGAAGTCATTTCCAATTAATTCCTTAGTATTAGTTATATAACTATGACCTAAATCAGTACTTCTATAAATTCCGTTAATATCTCCTCTTCTAATATCCCTTGCATAAATTCCCTGTTTGAACTTAGGAGATTCCTTACATAATCTATCAATTTCGTTTATTTGGGCTTGGTTGAAATTCTCAGAATCTCTTCTATTCTCAAAAACTCTATTAATAGACCACTCCCCTTTAAGGTCAGGGATAAATCCTCTCTTTGGATCAATGTAACCAAAGGTTATATCAATTTCTTGACCTTGATACTTCTTAAGTATATCATCAACTGATTCTACATTAGAAATAAGATCATTGCCTACACGTACTCTTAGAGTATCATTGTTACCTTTAAGATAAGTTTTGATTCGTCGAGTAACAATTTCAGGAGCTACCTTATAAGCAATGCCTATTATTTGTCCTGCTCTATCTCCATTAATGATGCTATCTGCATGCTTATTTTTACTGTGAGTTTTCGCAGTACGTAATATTGTTTCAAAGTCAGTAACTCAGTTCATTCCAATGATAGCTATAGAATCATTGTGCTGAGTAGTTCACATAACCTTATTGTCTACTACAACTGGCTCCAAAAATGCTCTAAAGTCAGTATCATCAATAAATGGATCATTTGAAACTAAGAAAAATGTTCTTCCATTATTACCAGCTCTTCCTAAATCTCCTAAAACCCATTTTTTCTGAGAGTCATCAAAATTTTGCAAGTCTTGTTCACTAGCAGATATTACTATAGGCTCACTAAAAACTATAGATAGGCGATCACTATTAATTTCTGAGTTCTTAAAATCAGCTAGGTCAATTGAATGAACATTAGGAGCATCAGTTATATACTTAAACTTAGAAGCAAGTTCAATGTCTCCATAATATTCCCCAATCTGAGGATCAGTTATTAATAATGGAATATCAGTCTGACCTATTCTAGCTATTAATAACCCTCTTTGATTATAAGGAACAATAATAAACTGATGAGGTAGATTTACTAACTCTCTAACTTTAGTTACTGCTTTTGGATTAATACTTCTGACTAGCTGAGGTATCATATTTTTAGCTTTATTAGATCGTGTTGCTAACTCTGGGGTATTTGTTTTATAATACCCATAAACAAAATAAGATCTAAGTAAGTTTGTCAGTTTTTTGACATCCTCAGGATTACTTATCCCTAAATATTTTTGGAAACTATTTTCAGAGGTCTTGTAATATTTAAATAGATCATTCCGTATAAAATCAATATAACTTTCTGCACTACTTACGATATCATTAGGCGAAATAGCAGGCATAGCAACAACAGCTTGTGTAGTCTCCTTAATTTCACTAGGCTCTACTACTTCTTGTATATCTGTAACAGGAGCGGGCTCTGGATTATAAGGAGTTTGACTTACAGGATTAGTAGTAGCAGTTGCTGTTGGTACGTCCTTGATTTCAGGTTCCTTTTGTACAGATTCTGTCTTAACAGGTACTTTCTCAGCTGTTTCTACTGGAGGTACTTCTTGTACTGTAATTGGTGGTACAGAAGTTTCTTGAGGCTCCCAAGTAATTGTTTCACTAGGAATTCCTTCCAGTAAACTAGTTCTTCAATTCCTAAAATCTGTAATTTGAGATTCAGGCATTTCAATATTACCAGCTGCCGTTTGATCCAGTTTAGATGTAAAAATGTCTCCTAAACCACTATTAACAATAATAGTTCCCTTTCGAGAACGCTGAGATAATGTATACAAGTCTTTTAGTTTATAGTAATCTCCACGTCCTTTTCCTGTATCATCAAGACCAAAGTTCTTATCAATAACTACGTAATCAAACTCATCTCCTTGTACACTATTTAATGCTACAACCTTAACACCTTTTATTACATTATATTTTTCAGGATTGTCAGTTATAACGGCCACATCACCAGACAAACGTTTAAACTGCTCTATATAACGTAATATATCTCCTTCAGGTACAATTTTCTCTCCTCCAAATGTTCCTGAATCTTCAAAGTACTTAAATTCTATCTTATTAGCATTTAAATATTCTTTTGTAAATGTATCCAGTGTAGATGGACTTATTGCAGGATCATTATAATATTGTTCGTAAACTTTATCTAAAGCTTCTGCTAGTCTAGTATAGTTATCATACTTTGCAATGTTATCTGGTCTTAAAGGCGCTATTAAGTCAGGGGTTTTAACAACATATGTATCTTCTACTCCACAGTCTGCACGCTTATTCTCGTACATTACAAATGACGCATTTTGTTTATAGTCACCTAAAGCAACTACTACAACATCATTCTGTCTTGCTCACTTACTGATTAACTCCAGCTCAATTCTATTATACCAGCTGACCTCATCAAGAAATAATATTTTATTTTTTGCATCACCAAAAAGATTATCAGAATTTACCTTAATAGTAATATCAGATGTAACTGCAACATTACTAATAGGTTTAATATCAGTGCTTTGTAAAGGTCTACCAAGTATTTTTTCAATTAATTCGTTCTTAGTAAGAGAACCTCCCTCATGTTGGATACTTCTTGATAGATTATCAGTTTGTTTCCTTGTAGGAGCAGATGTTATAATCGAAGCCTTTGGAAGCATTAACTTAAGTAAATAAGCTACTCCTTTTGTCTTTCCAACTCCAGCCCCTCCATAAATAGTTATTACATTATTTAGAGGGCTCTTTGTTTGTATATATTCATCTGTAGAAGTGGTTTCAGCTAGGTTCTTAATCTGAGATATTATACTATTAAAAATCTCTTTGTTTAGAACCTGTGAATATCCAACTCGTACTGCATACTCCTGAGAAAATATTGGAGCATTTGTGAACTCTGGATTACTTATAATCTTCCTTAATTCATTATAGAAATTTTGAGATGGGGTAGCTATAATGCTTGCTAGATAAATTAACTGATCAAAATCAGTAATAACTGTATCTGGATCCTTACTTAATTTTGTAGGTTTCCCACTTATTAAATCCTGTGGATTAAATAATCCAACCAGCCTCTGTGCTATTTCTGTACTTGATAGATTAGATTTATTAATCTGTGAGAATATAGCTGTTTCTAGTTGTATTGCAGCCTCTTCAAGATCTTTATAATTTTCCTCAGTAATCTCTAAAGGTATGTTTAATTCAGTCCTGAGCTGTTCTAGGTTTATCCCAAACTCGGAAGCAAACTTATCTTTAATTAGAGAATCAGGACTTACTAATAAACTAACAAACTTTTGACGCATATTAATTGCTATATCTTTCTGTTCTCTAAGTTTCTGAGCTTGGTTTCGTTCAGATATATCAATTAATGTTTGTAACTGTGTTGTGATTCTATTAAGATCTTTAACTAAGTTAATATCAGCCTCAACAGTAATAGTTGGTAGTAACTCCTTCTGTAATTGTTGTCTAAAGGGATTTATCTGAGTGTTAAACCCACCCTCAACAGACGCATCTAGCACTGCACTTATAGCATCAATAAGTTGTTTTGTTTCCTTTAATCTAACTAAAGCATTTTTATCTCTAATAACATAGTCTTCAACAGCTTTAGAGTTTAAGAAGTTCATTTGCTCACTTCTTATTAAATCTAAAACTTCAGAATTATCAGTTTCTGCAACCTTACTAGCAGCTTCTATTAAATCATACGCTGGAGAAAAACTAATTTGGGATTTTAGATTTTTAATGTCTTTCAAGTAGCCTATAAATGAGTCGTCTCCAATTGAAGGTAGTAACTTATCAATTAACTCCTCTAAAGTAATATCTAATTCTTCTGCTGAGTCAATTAAGTCTGAGCTAATAATATATTCGTAATCATTAATTGCAGCATTAATATCATTTCGTTTGATGTCTGCAACAATATTAGTTAAACCGCTTGCTAAACCTTCAACTAGAGGGTCATTTGCTTCTAAGTTAAGATCGTCACTATTTAACTCATGTTGAATTCTACTTGTTCAATTCTGAACAGTATTTTCTGTTAGATCATTAACAGATGTCCAACTTTGTAAAATACTAGCTAGGTCACTATCGACCAAATCTAAATATAAACCATTATTCTTTATATAATTAAGATAATCTTTATATGTTGTAGCATAATTTGTAAAAGCGAATATACCATCCTCAGTTCAATTTGGACGAGCCAGTATACGTCGTCCAGACTCACTTAAAGCTGTATTAAGAACTCCAAACTTAAAATTCTTAACTCCCTCAAGATATGTTTCGAGAACTTGGATATCAGCTCTTAATTTCTCTATCTCCTCTGTAGTATCTACTCCTTCAGGAAGAGCTTTTAGAGCTGTATCTAGTTCATTTCTCTTTTTCTCAATAGTTTGATTAGTTTGTTCATATAACAGTTTATATTGTGTAGTCTCTGCGAGATAAACTCCTGAACTGTTTTTTACTCTTTGTGCAACATCTATGATACTAGGTATCATTTTCTCTTGCATCTGAGTAAAAATATTATATGCTGTTAATACCTTGCTTTTTTCCTGAGAAGCACTATACTCTTTATACTCAGCATCAACTTTAGCTTTTTCATCCGAAGTTAAAGTATTATAGTCCTTACCATATTTATACTTAGTAAAATTGTGTATACCAAATCCAGAAACAAAATTGTTAACTAATTGAGGATTAGCAGCAAATAACAGTTGACCTGTATAATAATCATTTCTTTCTCCATTGATAATAGAATTCCTCTCTGCTCTTAAGTTATCAAGTTTAAGTCTTAAACGTTGATATTCACTATTATTTCTTAAAGAAGCAATTTTAGAATCTATATCCTTAGGAGTTTTAGGTTCAGTCTCCTCTGGAGTTAGCATATTTTCTAACTCAGTTTTTACCTGTACCATTTGGGATGTAAGATCATTCCAATCTTCGAATACTTGGCTATACAATCCAGAATCAACTATTTTTTTAGTAATAGTTTCTTGCTTTTGCTTTTGCTTAGTTAATAAATAAGCTTGTCTAATCTGTTCAACTGGTTTTCCTAATATATCTGCCTGTTCTGTTATCCATTGTAACTCATTATCACTTATATCTAAGCCTTCTTCCTTTAGAACTTCATTTATTCTATCAATATAATAATTTAACTGTTTATATATTACATCATTTTGAGAATTCCCCTTTTCTGCAGGCTTATATTGGATAGCATTCTGATCTCCGCTCTTAACAACTTCAAACTCAGTTCCAGATAAGTTAGTACTTGCAAGCTTACCCGCAGAATATAACCTATTTAATTCATTCTTAAGATCTTGACCTCTTCCTTCTCTAAGAAGATACACAATTTCTCTTAGACTGTCTCCACCACCTTTTATAGCATTGTTAAGAACTGGATTATTTCTAGATTCCCATTTATTATGTAGACTGAATATAGCACCTCCAATTCCACCTCCAATGAATGAAGTAAAGTACCTGGAAATCATATCCTCAGCAGTAATACCAAAGTTATACTGTTGACCCTGATCTACTAAACCTATTGTATTAAGACCTGAATAAAATGCTTTTATTGCATCCGTTGATAACTCCTCTATAGTTTCTTCTAATCCTTCATTAAAGGCATCATATGTTAAATCTCCAGGTTTCATATTAGAGATTTTTTGCGCCATAGATTTCTGCATATCTAAAACCCATTTGGCAGCACCTTTTGGAGTTGAAATTTGGGACAATGTTTTAGAAGCAAACTCTTTATCAGTTAATTTATTAGCTGAGTCTTTTATTACAGACCTAACTTTTGATCTATCAAGGTACGTATTTCTAAACCAGAAATCCTTGAAATAATCATTATTCATTAATCCAAACATAGCTCCCATAACAGACAGCATACCAAGCCCTGCTACTCTATCTGAAGCTCCTGCTTGTTTAAAAGCATCATAAGCATCAGTAGATGAAGTTCCTGCCATGTAAGCAAGGGCTAATCCTCGCCCTCATTTTACAGCATTTTCACTAATAGGTTCTCCTTTCTTCTTAAACCATAAAGGAATTTTACTAATTGCTCTTTGTTGGAATAGCTGCATAGAGCTGTCTTCAACTAATTTTCCAAGGTTTTCAAGATTAAAAAATCCTTGTTTTCCTCTATCAGACAAACTACTATCAAACCTAGAAAATCATGCTTGAATATCAGTAGCTGTTTGGGCAGATCTTGATGCTGAAAGATCTCCTGTGGCTATACCTTGTAAACTTCTATATAAAGCTGGTAATAATTTACCTAACTCAATAGCAGCTGTTAATCCTCCATATACTTTTCCAATAGGAGCAAAAAACATAGGACCTACCTTGAATAGAGTTTTTACAATTGTTCCTGTAACACTCTTATCCAAACCATCAGAGTCAAAGAAATCATATTTATTTCATTTACTGCCATCTACTGTTAAAGTATCAGATATATGTAGAATATCTTTCCCTGTGAGTGATCTATTCCCTAATGTTTCATAAAAAGGGTCTCCCTCTTCATCAAATTTATAATCACCTGCTTTATGTGTTACCTCTCGTCCGTTTACTATATGGGTACCATCTTCATCCCATTGGGCAAAAACAAGAGTAGGTCTCGTTATAGCTGATAATCCTCCTCAGTCATTAGGTGTTCAATCTTCAAACTTTTGTGTATCATAATTAAATACTTTATTCTGTTGGGCGACCTCTCTTAAGGACATTGTAGGAGCAGAAGCTTCTCGTAAGTTAGCTAGTCCTCTACTTCTTCTTTCGGGATTTGCAAACTGTACTATCCTTGGAGCAACATCCCTCTTTTTACCAGTGCTGGGAGCAAAATAATCATATGGATCATAACTATAAAAATCAACGGTAGTACTCTCTAATTTAGCATTATCTACATAATTATATAAATCAAGTACTTCTTGATAATATTTATCAAACTTAGCATTATCAAATCCTCCTGATTCGTTTTTAAATGCTTCTTGAATTTCAGGAATACTTTTATAGTACTCTTTTTCCTGTAAACTAGAGTTATCAGCTGTAATACCTAAGTTTGCTAAATCTTGTGGAGTTTTATCTGGCGAAAAAAATAAAGTTGCCAACCAATCATTTTTCTTCTGCTCTATCATAAGTTAAAAGTTTGTTCGTATATTTTGTTTTTCCTCTAAAAGAGTTCTTCTATTTAGAATGTCTACATAAGAACTGGAAGTTGTTAACTGGTGATTAGAGGTGACTGTTGCTATAGCAGCATCTGTTATTGGTAAGAATATAATACTTTTATACATTGACCCTGCATTTCCAAATCAGCCTCCACTGAAATCATCCCTCTTCTTAGACTTACTTGCTACATCAGACCCATAATTTATATACTTACTGTAAACATCGAAAATTCTATCTCCCTGAGCTCTATCAACATGATCAATCCACTCTGAATCCTCATCTAAATCAACTGCCTTATCACTAGCATATCCATTAACCATAAAGAATGGTCTTATATCTCTAAAGATCCATTCTTTAGTATTTGGATCTTGAACTAAATCTAGATTGAGCTCATTCATTTTCATAATTATACTGTTTGGAAGAACTCCATATCCGTCATCCATTCATTTTTTAAATTCTTTGTACCTTCGAATAGAATCTAAATCAGGAACAATTTTTCCAGTTGTAGCGTATATAGTTTGATTTATAGGTAAGTAAGCCCGCTCTATATTACTTACTCCGTCATATACTATATAGTCTAAATCATTTTCATTTAAAATCTTATCTCCATAAGACACAGAATTTAAAGCTATACTAGATCCAATTCTATCTTCTTTTCCAAAAATATCCCTTATTGTACCCATCCCTATTTGTTTTCCAGAAGTATCTAAAGGCTTTCCATAAGGCTGGGCTAGTATTTCAATACCATTCTTAGACTTGGAAGAAGAGATAATCGTTGGAGTGTACTTAACTCCTCCCTCTCCAGTAGTCATCATTTCTTCACGAGTCATTTCCTCTCATCTTTCATTTGGCCCTCCAGCTCCAGATCCTTTACTAGCAGAAGCATCATAATCTAAGGTTTGTTCCATACTATTAGAATGACTAGTATGTTCAACAACCGCCATGGTTAGAAGATGTTGTACATCACTTATATTGTTTGGATTTAAACCTTCAGCAGCAGCATTAGCTCTTAGTACATTTTTCATGTTATTAGGAAGGGTCCTATAAAGATAATTTACTGCTGCCTTTAGACTTTCAGAATCATTATATCCTTGATCTTCCTTTTGAATATCAGTAGACACTTTATATATTCCATCTGGAGAATCTAAACCTAGTAGTTGCTCAAATCCTTCTTCTATTTTAGTCTTCTGTTTAGCTGTATATTTGTCAAATTTATTTGATGCTTTATTTGTCCCAAATGATCCTATAGTTGATTTAACATAATCGACTATTGATTTCATACCAACAGTATTAGATAAATCTGTTAGAATAGTTCCATTAAAAGCAAGCTCTGGCTGTTCCTCTCTAAGTTTTATTAGTTCTGAATTGGTTAATACTCTATACTCATTAGGATTACTGTGGTAAGCATTTGCTGATATAGTTTTTATCTCTTCGTTATTATCTATTACATATAGACTTCCAGTATTAGTAATAGCTGCTTCAGATCCAGAACCTTCTTCAATAATCTGATTTCTAGCGTCTTCATATAACACATTATTATGTTTAATTCTATTTGCTAAAGATTGAAGTCTTATTAAATCAGACATGTCATATGTAATGTGTTGATTGGGACTAAATAAGGATCCTATATTTTGAGATTTTCTTAGAAACATATCTGCCTTAGAAAGAAAATAATCAACATCATTAGGAAGACCATTCTCTTTTAATACATTTACAATCTCTTTTTGGATTAAATCATCTTCTTTAGTACTTTTTGAAGAAGATGCAGTATTAGATTGAGTCTGAGGACTCTGTTGACTAACAGAATCTCTAAAAAAGGGGGTATAATAAATACCCCCAGCTTGATATTCCTTTATCCTCATAATTTATGACATCATTTTTATAAAAAGCTTAATGATATTATTGTTAAGATCATTTATTGCTTTATTAATAGCCTTCTGTTGGTCTAAAAATGCTTGCTCACTTGTATCTCTAAATCGTGGTATAGTCCCTCCCTGCTTTCTTATTACAGTATTTCAGATTCCTTCCTGTGGAGTGTATTGATAAGGAGCCTCATAAGGAGCAATTTTCTTTCTACCCCATCAACTGTGAGCAGGACCTTCATTATATGCATCAATATAAAGATTAGCAAAGTACTTATTATATAGGTTTGAGTACTCCTTATTATGTTCTCTAAGTATAAAGTTCTCAAAACTACCGTGAGTTTTTTCTTTATCAGGTGTATATAAATTCCCAAATCGTGATCTTAATTCAGACTCAAAATCATTTTGAGCTTTTAGTCTTTTGCTCATCATTTCTGCTTGTTGTTTTTCTAGAAGATCACGTGCATTGTCCTGGCGGAATTGATAGATAAGATTTTTGATATTCTGAGTTTGCTGTCCAACTTTGTTTGCATCTATCATATCTAACTGTGCTAATCCTTGATTTCACCTATTTCTATTCTCATTAGCGATTTGAGTTCTTAGGTTAGCATATTGCTGCTTTTGAGCAAGCGATTTATCGTTATATTGATCGATCATTTGTGAAAACTTAGTATCTCTCTCATTCTCCATTTGATCAATATTTGCATCCCTTATAAGTCTTTCAGCTGTTGCTTGATTTGGATCGTTTGTAACTGTTTTATATTGACGCATCGTTTTAATGCGGTCATCATACATTTTATGTAATCCATTATCACTAAATCTAGAGTAGAACTCAGGCGGCATTTGTTGTTGAGAACCAATCATTCCTTTACGAATGGCATCCTTCATTTTTTGAGCAGTACGATTGATTCCCATCTTAGAAGCAAGAAAATCTCCAATACCTAATAACATATCTGGATTAAGATTAAAGTCTCCTTTTGACTCTCCATGGCCATACATACTCTGTCCTATAGTTCCTTCTTGTTCAAGTTGACCAAAGAGATCCATTTTAGCCTTTGTATTTCCAGCCTCTGCTAATTTAGCTGCTCCTTTACGAATATTTGGATCTATTTTAGTAGATAAAGTAACTCCTCCAAAATCGATTTTAGGTCTACCTCCCAAAGACTTAGCTGTAATTGTCACAGTGTCTCCAGAAACATTAAGTGGTTTTCCATCTTTTCCAAGGAATCAGTCACTATTAGTACCTTTGTCAGCTTTTACTACTTTTCCTCCTTTTTTATAAAATGTAGGTCTCTCAGCAATATCAAAGTAGACTCTAACATCAGGATTATCACTAAAGAATCCAAGATCAGGAGCTAAGTTTGAATATATTGGTCTAGTAATGGGCCTTCTACTAAAACTTGTAATCCTGATACCAGGCTCAAATATTTGAGATCTGGTAATACCTCCATCAATCTCAGGGCGTCTTATTACCTCTAATGGAGTTGAAGGAATCTCATTTGTTTGGACTCTAGCAAAGTCCTTAAAATATGGATTGTTTCTATTGGTTTTAGCATCTCTGATAGAAGCTCGTCTGTTTCAATTTCACCATCCTAATTCATTAGGATTTCTATATACTCCAGGAGTTTTGTCATATTTAAACTGGTCCACATCAATTGTATTATTCCGTTCAACTTTTAAAGGGGTTTTTCAGTTTCAATTTATTTTTCCTGAAGTTTTTACCCCATAAGCTTCTAAGATATTTTCAATATTATCAGTTTTAGCTTTTTTTGGAAGATGAGAGATAATTAATTCCTCAAGTTTATCAGTTCTTGAATTTTGAGGAGCTTTCTTTATAGATTCTAGCTCAGATCTGTTTAATTTAATTTCAGGTAATCCTTTAATCTTAGGTTTTAAAGTAACAGTATTACTATTACTTCCTTTAGTTTTAGCGTTACCTTTTATACGACTGATGTTAGCTACACCTCGTATTCCATTTAATACGGTACGTATATCACTAATAGTTCATTTTCCATCCTGGATATTATCCCAAGCTACTTTAAGTCCTTCTAAAGCACTGCCTCCACTTACTGCAGCTCCTACTGCTTTTGCAACTGCCCCAGATTTCTTAAGTGCTTTAGCAATTTTTGTTGCCTTAGCCCCTGTTCCAACTCAAGGAAGTAATGTGGCTGCATCTAAACCTAGGTTCAAAGCAAGATTGCCAATATCTCCCCAATCAAGACCGTCACGAGCAACATCAGCTCCAAAGCCAGTCAGAGATCCTACAGCTCCTATACCTGCTCCAGCTACATTCCCATATACTGGAACAAATGTAGCTCCCAGTGAAGCAGCATCTGCTATAAGAGCTGCTAATTCTGCTTTGTCTGAGGCATTTAAAGCAGTTCCATCTCCAATAACTTTTTCTTCTCCCGCGGACCTTAGTTTTGATTTTGACTGCTGGATACTTTCTCCACTAGCTTTAAATGAGTTCTTTCTATTTGAAGCAACTCCACCAATCTGGTGTTTTAATATTCCTCCCTTCTTATTCTTTGGAACCCTATAAGCCAAGCCCATTCTCTCTAACTCCTCAGGAGTGGTAATTCTTCGTAAGTCTGTATTTCCTCCTGATCCACTAAACTGCCTTACATCATTTCCATATTGTAGTGTTTGGGATTTATATAGATCTTGCAATAACTTATATAGTTCTGGATAAGAACTCATTATCTTAGAGAAGTCCGTTTGTCTCCTAGATGAAATTAGAGCTAGATATGGATTTTGTATGGTTTCCCCTATTAAAGCTTTAACATTTTGATCCCTTAATATATCAGGATGTTCTTTTATATATGAGCCTAACCTAGGGTCTATATTTCAATAATAGTCCCTCATTTTATCCCAATTACTTTCTAACTTACTATTGAGAGTAAGATTATTATTTCCAGGATTTTCATCAAAATAATAGTATCTATCAAGTTCTGGATTGTAATATAAAGCAGCCATAGAATTTGGATTACGTACATCTCCAACATTAGCAACTTGTTTATATCCTCCTTGATTTCCTATAGTATAATATGGATTAAATGCTGTACTATGAATATTATCATAATATGATCCAATAGCATCCTTATTTAACTGTGGTTGCAGTGTTTTATTAAACTCCACTCTTTGTTTTGTAACTGGATCGATATATACTCTTTCTGCTAGAGATCTCAAAGGATGCCCATAAACATCAAATTGAGAAGAATCATTTACATCATAATTTGGAAAGTAATCATATATTAGAGGATCTCCTGTCTGTCTAACATACTCTCCACTTACATCTGCAGCAAATTTACCTGGGGCAAAGTAAGGTGATCATACAGGATTTCCTTCAGGATCTACAGAAGTACTATTCCAAGGAGATGTAGATCTTGCTTCACTCCAATACTGTCTGATGTTAGATGCGTTTCCTGCTGTCCTTTTGTTTTCTTCAACAAAGTCCAGATATGCTCTAATCTTAGAGAGAGATTCTAGATCATCTCCTCTATAAACCTTACCGTCAATAACAAAAAAACCTGTTTTCTCTGGGATATAACTAGCATATTCTTTATGCGCATCCCGAAATTCATCATTTAACCACACATTGTCAGATCCTATATAAGATCTTAAAGTGGGGTCAGTAATTACTACTGATCCATTATCATCAATACCAAACAAGTTCCTTAGATTATAATCTATACCTGCTTTAGCATATTTGTCTCGTGCTACTTGCTCAGCAGCAGTAGTTGGATCTGCTTCTAGCTTTGCTCTCTCTATATCTTCCTGAGAAGGTTCATCCCCTAAAAAAATTCCAATGTCATCTAAGGCAAGTTTATCTTCCTCAGTTCATGTTCCATTTTCAATCCTCTCCTTAAGAGCTTGAATTCCAGTAGGCCCTAATTTATTATAAAAGTCTATATATGCTTGTTTATTGAGATTGTTATAACCTTTAAAACGGTCGTTGTCAGTGTATTTAAGTATTTCTTCTATTGACCCTAATCTTTTTAAAGCTGCTACGTTATTGGCTCCATTGATAAATACTTTTCTTCCATTAACAACTTCAAATTTTCCGTCCTTGTCCCTTTTATATTCTACATTTATTTTCCCAGACCAGTCATAATTAGTACCTCCTGGAGTGGGTTTTACATATGTAAAATTTCGTAAAGAATGGATAGCATTTCTTGCTGCTTCTTCCTTACCTCTTCATGTGTTTCCAAGTCATCTTCCAAATCTACTTCTACGGTTTTTGAGACGATTCCCCTGGGCTCTAGTTGTGTCAAACTGAACATCTCCCGAAAGACTATCTGAACTTGAATTGTATGATAAATTTTTTCCAGCTCTGAGTGCATCAGTTATTTTTCCAAATTGGTAAGCAGTATCACCATCTAGTGATTTTCCATAGCTCGCCATTTGGTTAAGAAACTCATCGTTAACTTCGTATGCATTGCCATCTATTGTGAAAGTGCCATATTTTCGAGAAGTAGAACCACCGTCTTGGTGCTTAATTATTTGTGCCATTTTATTACACTTATTGTATTATATTTAAAAAGGGAGATTGATCATCTCAAACCTCCCTTTTATCTTTCAATGATCTACTTACTACACTTTTTGCGCTTAACAATCTTTCCTCCCTTTTTAAATACAGGTTCTCCCTCTGGAGCCTGATCTACAGGACCCTGAGGACCTGCTTGGTTCATGGCTTGTGAAATAAGTTGAATAAACATTTGAGCTCCTTGAGCTAGCATATTACAATCTCCACTCTGGAGTCCTTGTGCAAAAATGTCAGCAATTTGCATGATTGGATCTTGGCCCCCTTCAGGACCAGCAGGAGCTCCTGTTGCTGGAGCTGAAGGCATGTTGCCTCCTTCTTGATATTCTCTAATTTTCATAATTTAAATTATTAATTTTAAGGTATCTTCAACTCTAAATTAGCATTTATTCATTTAATGTCCAAAATTACTACTTTAATTTTTAATATCCAAATAAAATTACTAAAATTTACATACAGGTTAATTTTTATGCAAATCTTTTGGTACATTAATTATATATTGTTATCTTTGTATCATAACCCAAGAATGAAATTAGAGTCTATTTCACTCTCTTAGGAGATGCTAGATTAAACATGAGATAATATAGGGTTGAAGAAGATAGTTAATATCTTCTTAGGGAAGTATTATATACTTCCCTTTTTTATTTCTTATCTTCTGGTAAATTAACATATTCTTCAGGTCTATTATCTTGTTGATATAGATACTTAAATGCGATCTTTCCTAGCTTTTTATAATCTGAATCTTTTTTACTTTTATTTGCTCTTTTTGCTAATTTAATTAGAGTTCTAGAATTTTTTCGACTGAAAATCCGCTCACCTCCTACTAAATCCATTTGAGGCTTTCCGTCAGATCCAATGATATACATTTTAAAGTCATCATCAACATCTCCAAATTCGTCATTATCTTCTATATCTATTTCATCATCTAAACGAATTCCTGAATTAACATTAACTTCTAAGACATATTTGAGTTTCTCATCTGACTCGGCAATACACTGAATAGATTCATTAGATCCAGGTATTCCTTGTGCAATTGCTACTACATCATCGTTATCATCTATAAAAATAATGTCGATAGGAAAATTCATGTCTTTAGTATTAAAAACTAAAGAGTCCTGAGGATCGTCAGAATAATCGAACAACAACGCCTCATTCCAATCTAGCTGGGTTACATTAGACAGCCCCTGTACCTTGTCTTCTTCTGTTTCTGCAACATAAGCTATGTACTCTTTGTTCCCGACATACACCTTTATTTTTTTATCTAAGTTCATTTAATATATCATTTAATGTTTGATCAGTATAATTATATTTAATATAAAATACTTTACATCTGTTTTCAACGCACTTATTATATTTTCTTACATCTAGCTCCTTTTGTTTATTAAATGTTTCTATTCCTCCGAAAATATCTATGGGAGTGTAGTGTTGTTCTCCGTTATACTCTATTGCTACACTCAGTTCTTTTATAAAGATGTCTATTCTCTGTGGATAAAGTCAATCAGGAGAATATTCTCAAAGAATTGTTTTATTGGGCAAATTCTTTCTAAAAAATTCAAATATATGATTTTGATTTTTGAGCCTACATCTGGGGCATCCATGTGATAAATATATATGATTTCCTGGAGTTTGTCAAAACTCACCATGTTCAGGGCAAATAATTTTTATTTTATCTGCAGTTGTTTTTATATCTGATTTAGAATAATCATATTTACTACCGTGGGTAGCTTTCATTAATTCAAGTATTTTTTCAATAGAAAATCGCTGATTGTCTATTTTACATTTAGGGCATCCACATCCGTCTAAATGATCATTTGGTGTTTGAAAGAATGGTCCATGTATTGGACAAATAACATTTACTTTAGTTTTATTATTAATATACTCTACATTAGAGTAATCATATTTAAAGTTATGTTTCTTATTTGCTTTTTCAATTCATTCGTCTTTTGTATACTTAAGTTTTCCTGAACATTTCGGGCAGCCCGATCCACTAAGATGAATACTAGGACTTTGAAGAAACTCTCCATGAATAGGACACGTAATTGTCACTTTCGTCTTACTATTTATATAATTTACTTTTGAATAATCATATTTCTTATTATGGATAATATTAGCTTTACTAATAAATTCTAATATTGAACTACGTTTGCTACTAGCTGTTTTTTCGTGTCCGCATTTTGCACACCCTAGTCCTCTTAAATGTGATGATGGAGTTTGATAAAATTCTCCATGAGTTTTACATATTATAATAGATTTTGTATTAAATCCGTTATATATAAATTTACTATAATCATATATTTCTCCATGAATCTCTATAAATTTTTCAATTATATTAGCTGTGTTATATTTCTTATGACTATTTCTAGTACTTAGTATTCCACATTTTGGACACCCTTGTCCAGCAAGATGATTATGAGGGGTTTGTTTAAATTCACCGTGTTCTGGACATATTATTGTAACCTTTTCATGTGTTTTGCTATAAACAGTTTTACTATAATCATATTTATTATTATGCCTTATTTTTGCCCTTTCTATAAAGTCTTTTAAAGATTTTGTTCTTATAATCATACTTTATATTCTTTATCTGCTATTTCAATTATTGTTTCTTTCATACTATTCTAATATATATTATGCTTATCTACTTTTTTTCCTGATATTTTATTGTCTTTTCCTCTTACTAGTACATAAGCTCCAATTGCAGGAACTGAAGCATTAACTCATTTTGCAAATTCTTCTCAGTCAGTAACAGCATTGTACAAAGTAGATATGTCATTATCTATTCTCCCAGACTCTATGTATTTTTCAAACCCTCTTTTTAAAGACTCTGCAGTCATCAATGTTTTACCGTCTGTTATTCCTAGAAAGTTTTTTATCTGTGTTACTCTAGGAGCTACTTCATTCCAGCTACTTCCGTTCACAAATACATGATCCTTAAAATAATCTGGATTTGGACCTTTGTCTAATTTACTAAAATCTAAAAATTTTCCCATAGGACTATACTGTCTATCAGGCCCTCTAAAAATTAAATCTATAGTGTGATGTAACTCATGATCTAATATATCACGTTTTTCTTCTGGTGTTAGTTTAGAATAAGGTCTATCTACATTTTTACTTACTATTTTTTTACCGCTTTCATCAATTATATCTACCACTCCACTATTAAAGTAATGCCTAGGAACCGAAGAATTATCTAAAATAGGATGCATTGAATTCGGTTCAATACTTCCTACACCAATAAATTTTCCACTAGTTTCTTGAGTTGGTATATATTTATCTACATAAGTTCCTATAGATTTATTAATTAAATTCTTATTATTTTGTATAACAATTTCCATATGAGGCCCAGTTCCACTGTGTAATTTAGGTAATGCATATTTTGGATATCCCACTCTTTCAGCTCCTCCTAAATCTAATCTTTGGGCAAATAATGAGGGACTTTCAGAATAATCTTTAGTAGGTCCAACCTTAATTACATAATTATTACTAGTTTGAGAAAATTTTGGAGAATTATTAGGTACAGACAAGTATTTGTTATTAAATAAATATGTTCTGTAGCTCTTTATTAAATTTCTATTTATGTCAAAAATCTTTTTAGCTAATCCATATCCTCCTAATAAATCTAAAGTGTCAACTGCTCCTGATAAGATAGCTTTACCATAATTTTTTGCTTTAACTTCTTTATAAGTTTTCTGGATACCATTATTACCCACAAAATTTCTAACTCCATCTGCTGCTAAGCCTATATTAATACTAGTTTTTAACCACTGAGGTAATTGACTATATAATCCAGATATTCCTTTTGTAGCAGCAGAAATAGTGGGTGCTGCTATTGCACCTGCTGCAATAGCTGGAATAGTAAATACAACCTTATTTAATCCTTCATACCCTCTTCGTTTCCTTGCAGCATCCTCTCCTATTTTTCCAAGTAATTCTCTAGCTCTTTCATTGCCATTATTTGCAGAAGATGCTAAAGTAGAAAGATATTCACGATGTTTATTGGGGTTAGTTTCTTTTAAGTCATTAATTCTAGTTTCTAAAGGAGTTGTTGGTTTAGGAGGAGTATACAGCTCTGGATTTTTATTAATATTATCCAGAGCTGTAATAATTTGAGATCTTATATCTAAAGGCATCTTATTTTATACTTTTAATTAACCCACTTCTATCATCTGTATTTTTTAGTAATTCATAGCAGATTAACTTACCTGCAGTAATAGCTATTTCATCTGTTGGAGTTTCCTTATAAGACTCGAAAAGACTTTCTAGTTCTTCTGTAAATTCCTTTCTAAATACAACTTCATCTCGTTCAATCTCAGCATGTTGAACTACTCCTCCTTCAGACTGAGTTATTACAGGAATTCCTTTTTTTGTAATTTGACCTTTTAAATCAGGATCTACCTCCTCTAAATTATGCTTTCTTGCATGTAAGGCCCCTTCTGGTACTAAATTCATTTTGCCGCCCACTTGAAACTTTTGAGGGTCTTGTGGGTTTTGGGATTTGGTTGATCAGGAACTAACAAGCTCTCTAGCTTTCTCTAGTTCTGGGAATTTCATTCCTTTCTTTCCAGCTAATGATAATGATCCTGTGCTTCCTGAGTATTTGAATAGGTTTTGGGAATTATATAGATCGGAAACATTATTGTTAAGTCTTCTTTGACCTTCTTCTGTAATATCTACCTTTTTATTATACAAATTTCAGGCATTATTAATTTTATTTTTGAGTCGATTTGCTCCAAATAAAACATTTTGCCCTCCTAATTTATCAGCATCTTGCTCTTTATTAGTAGAATATTCAGAGGAAACTTTGCTCAAATCAAAGTTTTTATCATCTAATTTACTACTGAATAAACTAGCAATGTTTCCTACTACTGGAATAGCACTAATAACCTTATCTCCAGTAGTTGTCCCAGAAAGAGTCTTTCCAGCTGCCCCTGATATAATTCCAAAGAGCGAATCTGCAGCTCCTACAATTTGTCCTACTCCAGGAATATAATTTAAAGCACTTTTAGCTATTCCTTTTACAGCTGCCGATTCTGCCCCTCCATTTTGTGGTATAAAACTATCAACAGCGTTTAATATATCACTCCCAGTATTAAATCCTTTACTTGATGTAAAGGCTGATAATCCTCCTATTTTTTGGCCTCCAAGTGAAGCATTAGCTTGTTTAGATATTTTACTTAGATCTCCCTCTATCTTTTTAGAAGATTGCTTCATAAAAGTATCATAGCTTCGTGGAGTAGGGCCTTTTCAGGAGTCTCAACCTCCAGCAATGGGTGTAACTTTTGCTATACTAGACATAACTTTGTGTCATTAATGTTTGTAATGCTGTTATTGTAACCAACTTATCCCCCTTATACTTTACTCTTATTTTTGCATATTTATCTCGAACTCTAGTGCTTCTACACTTTTCATGATCTTTATAGTATATAGGTTGAATCACTGTATATCATACATCATTATTATAATAAATATTTCCAAGACGTCTTCCATATTTTCGTTCTTTCATATTTAAACAATCCTGATGCATTCTTAATGAGTATTCATTTTTTACAGTATCATAGATGACTTCGGTTTCATAATACTTTCCATCATTTTCTGATATAGTTACCCTTTCAGGGATTACAGCTGGTTTAATACTATCTTTTTTACCTTTTTTATAGTTATATATTCCTTGTTTATCAAAATCATAAACATCTCCTATTATTTCTATTTCTAGAGATTCAGGCTCTACATTATTAGATATTATAACTAAATTATCAAATATCTTATGGATACCTTTAGGACTATTTACAATAAATTCAAACTCAAATGGCTCTTGTTTATTGTACCATTTTGTTGGAAGAATCTGATTTTCTGGGTCATCGTCCATATAGTTTATCTCGTCGATAATATTAGCTCTACCATGAACAAAGATACTACTATATAATGCATTATTCCATCCATTCTGGAACTGCGGTTTTATAACGTCAAATGGTATTATTAACCCAACACTATAAGTTCTATCTGCAGACGATTCAATATAAGTAGCAGACTCTTCTGTAGGTATACTTAAATCCTGGGCAAACAAATATGGTCTATAGGTTACATCAATATGATAATATAAATGATTCTCCTTATAAGGCAAAGATTTAAATGTTATAGTTGAGAACTTATCCTTAATATTATTATTATAATATTCATATTTATCAGACTCTTGGTCTGGTATATTGTATATTGTGATTTTAGCAAATTCTCCACCATCTAAACTAGTTACAGAAACTTCTTCAGAATCTGAAAAATCTTTACAATAAACCTCCTGTTCTTCAAGATTATTAGTTTTATCGTTTCATGAATATCCCTTTATAGTTATATGTTTTATATTAAAATAATTATATTCAGAATTTATAAACAAAGTTAGAGAAGTCTCTTCTAGACTGTTACCTGAATATGTCCATACTCCATTTCATGGCTTACTTGGATAGACCTCTGAAGACTCTTGATTTCTAAGATTATTGTTAATAATTCCAAATATTCTTGTTTTTAGTAAATCAAAACTAAAATAACTATTATCTATATTATCGGATAATAAAGGAGTTCATGAATATCTAGTGACCCATTTACCTATAATTTCATTATAGCAGATATTTCATATCTTATCCCTATTGTAAAAGGTAAACATTAAATCATTTTTGTAAGCATTATAGTGGGTCTTTACGTTTCTATATCCTAGTACAACATCCTTGTCTAGCTCCTTCAGATTAATATTATCATGTAAATACCTTTGAATATTAAAATCAGAGATAAGTTCTAACCCTTTCCTAGAAAGTCTTCATATTTTTTTAGCATAAGTGTCCACTCCATATAGGGAAGTAGGAGTCCTTACAATAGAATCTTTTCATGTAGATCCATATTTATCAGTGATGATTGTTATCTGTTTTTGTAATACTCCTGCTCCATACATATGTATATTTTGACCTGTAGTTGTCTGTAGTAATGCTTTTTCATTTACAGGAATGATAGCTATAGCATGTTCAAATACGCATAATAGCTGATTCTCTCATGGTAAAATTTTTACAATACCTCCATATTGTCTATCAAAATCTTGATAAGATAAGCTTTGAAATATTCTGTAAGAGTTCTTAAAATCCCCATCAACCTCTACATTACTAAACATTATTCTAGTATCAAAGATATCCTTGATATAAGGAAGCTCCTTAAATGCGTAATTTCTCTTTACCCCTAAAGTTACATTATATCCAGAGTTTAATAAACTTGATTCGGGAATCTTATTTGCTGCTTTAACTGAAATGTCTGATAATGGATAAAAGCTTCTTGGATTTCCCATTAATGAAATTTCATCAGTGTTAAAGGTATCAATAGATCTTAATCCTAGGTTATAGTTAGAAATACATTTATAGACAAATCAAGTTCCTATAGGAACAGCATCAATATCTGCTTTATTTATATAATCCCAATTTTCAGTACTTCTCTCTCCTTTAAAATTATCCTTTCAGCAGTTTATATCAACTATAGTATCATTAGTTGGAACTGTTAGAGACGTGAAGTTTCTGTGCATTCTTATACATACTGTAGATGTAAAACAGTCTCCCCTAAATGTTAGGGGAATATAGTACATTCCAACATCTAAGCAGTATGATATTGTATCTGGTATTTTGTTGCTATTATATAGCGTAATAATATCAGTATCTGATCACTCTTCTATCTCTTTATCCTCAATTAAATTACTGTCTATTTTACCTTGTTCTTTACATTCTGTTAAATATTGTCTTATATTTAATAATCACTCATAATCAGATGAATACGTATTCCTGATGGGGCATTCTGAATTGACAGATACTTTATCTGATCCTGGAATGACCTCTGAATCATTATAAAGGTTATATCTTGGAGATACTGTATAAAAAGGAGATTTATCATTCATACGTATTGTAAAATACTCTTCTATGAACGTCTCGTTAAAATTAGCAGCATATATACTATAAATACAATTATCTGTTAGAGTTCCCTGAACTCCTAAAAATGGAGCAAATATACCACGTATATACCCATAGAAGTCTTTTTTATCAGTAACTCCTTTACCAAAGCTAACTAGATTCTTTATCTCTTCTTGTACTCCAGCTTTTGTTGAATACGAATAATTGTCTACTATTCTATTAGAAATTTCAGAATCTACATAAACTAGCTTTTTTACAGTCTCTTCTCCTGATCTATTCTCTTCAAACCTAGGATAATAAATTCTGGTTTTAGTGGTTTCAAGATCGTCACTGAACTTTGTAACCAAGGACACTTTAAATTCAGATCCATTAAATAAGGATTGTAGTTGCTTATCAACATAAGCATCTACACATAAAAGCCCAGAACTCGAACAAACATTACTCTCTATTATTCTAGATTTATAGTCAGTAGTTAGAACCCCTGATTTATTTGTAAATGACTCAGATATATAAATTGGAGAGCTTCCTTCATCTGTTGAAGTCGTTTCTCCGTTCCTTAGGGTTGGAATACTACTAGCTTGGTCAACACCTATACTAAATCCTTGAGCAAGAAAATTAGGAATCCTCTTCTGTCGTACAAAGAAATATCCTTTAATATTGTATTCCTTTAATTTATTAATTACTAATTCTGGAATAGTAAACTTTATTCCTAAAGGATATACATTGTTTTCTTGTTCTGTTTTACTATATTTTATGATATCAATTCCAGTACTGAATCTAAATACACCATAAGTGTTTTCTAGTATTGCTTTATTCAAGAAGTTAGTAAGTTCGATATCTTTGATTTTTCCTTCAAAGCTATAATTCTTTTTGTCAGAATCACATTTATTGAAATCACATCCTCGTAAATTGTATACTGGAGATAAGTGATCATCATTAAAGATATATACAATACCAAATTTATATAGTTCTCCAGGAACATAACCTAGCTTGTAATATATATTAAGAGGAGAATAGTATTCAGTTTGAGATTCATCTTTATTTCTGGAAATAGTAAAAGTTTCAGGACTTATGAAGCCAATACCTTTCTCATCCTGAGCTTCTTCAGCTACGATGTGTAAAGAAAGATTTCGTAACTCCTTAGTTTTATCTAAAGGTTTATCTACATTTCCAAAGAAAAGCATGTTTTGTACCTGAGCCTGTGTCTTTACATTATCTACATAGTTATATTGAATATTTAGATCTTCAATAGAAATCTCTTCAACTTCCTCATAACCTGTAATAGATATTAACCTATTTTCTAAATCTATTTCATAATTTTCAAGTATTTTAAAGGCTTTCTGAACTAATACTCCATTATGATCACAACTATTTCTAACATAATAAAGGTTAAAATAAGTAAAGGAAGTATCAATATTAGTTAATGATAATATTATTGACTTATAGGTACGCTCATCCATAAAAGACCCACTACAAGTCTTTGGATTATTAGCATCTCCATTAAACACTGAAATTATTCCAGTTTCAGCAGCAATATCAGTCTCATTAAAGTCCCCATCCAGATATTTTAAGTAAAATATATAATTACCCCCAGGTAACTGGCCATATGATGAAACCTTATTTAAAGTTAGTTTAGGAATAATTTGAATATTTCTAAATAATCTGGTTTCCTGATCTAAAAGATCCTCATCATATAAGTTAGACTGCTTCTTTTGATTTCTATTGATTATCTTATACCTATTATTCTCCAATTTAGTAATTCTACTATTAATTATTCTTGGAGGGTTCTTGTCATCATTAAGTATAAGATTGACGGAACCGTCATAGGACTGTTGGCATTCTATGTCCACTGGATTTGATAAATCTATCTTTAAACTTGAGTTATCAATATCTTTGAAGTCAGAGACGGTTCCATCACTCTTTTTTATATTTCGAAGGGGATTATATTCCCATGCTATATCCCCTTCTGTTTTATATTTTTTTACTCTTAACTTTACATCCATATTAATTATTACATAATAGACTCAATGTATGTATTACCAACATGAGCTCAGCCATTTTCATGATAGAAAGATATAGAAGTAGTTTGATTATAGTAATTTTCATCATTAGGTAATACAACAGTATCTTTTGATACTCTCATTGCATTCTTTAGGTTTTGAAGATTTACTATATTATTATTTGAATCATATTCAGAAGTCAGATATATACTATTAGGGTAAACTTCTTCCTGTTCCTTTCTTATAGAGTACAGTTGGTTAGCTTTACTGTTAACCTCTTCTATTATTTCTTGTAAGAATATATTTGTGCTAGTATCATCTTCAAAGTATACTTTAGTTGATGCAGGGATTCTGTAATTTATAATACTAGGCTCTCCCTTGATTTCATCTTCAATGGTTTTTATTATACTATCTATTTTTGAGTTATTCTCCTCAGGAACTGCTTTACTACTTTCCCAATATTTTCAAGATAGTTTTCCATTTAGGTTTATAGATTTTAACGTAAACTCTTTGAATGCATTTGTGGTTAGACTCAAATTAGTATAATTATATACTATAGTTTTCACAGTTTCGGCATACCTAAGATAATACATCATTGCACACCATGCAACTACACTAGCTTCAAATGATTTCTTACTACGCCCTGTTGTTTTTTCATCCCCTCCATCTACAAGTCCCATAGGAAACAGCATTATAGGTCTATTATCTGTAGTTGTCGGAATAAAAATACCACAGTACCAAGTAGCATTAATATTTACAGTTCCTCAATGACCTATTTTGAACGGATTTTTAGTTTGAGTCCTTCTTTCCATCATCACAATTTGAGGATAATGAGATCCTTTTGTAACTATATTGCCTAAAGATCCTACCCATGAGTTTGTGTGACTCATATTATGATGCTCTATTGTCTTTCTAGACCCGTCTCACTTTTCATTATCAGGAAAGTATTTTATATTGTCATTGTATCCGTCAATAGAATCATATGTTATTTTATGTGAACTGTAGTTCCCAAGGTCTGATCCCTGATTAATAGACCTACGCAAATTTAATGCTGAGGTTTCATCTGGGAATATATATAAGTTATTATCATTATCAAACGTGGCATACATGTCCTTACTAGGAGAGGGTAAAGTACTTCCGTATAATTCTAGGTAGAATGAATCATTATTAACCACACAAATGTGAATATAGCTTCTTATACATATTATTCCTGAGTCTGGATTAAACTGTACAGCCTGATTCTTATTACCTTTAAAAAACTCGTCTGCTCTATAATCACACAAAGCGGTTCATTTATCAGGTTCCTGTTTTGGCAGTGTAGTAGATCCTACCGTAATATTATATTCATCATAAATTGGCAAAGTAATAGAAGCCCCTCTTAGCTTAATATACTCAGTATCATCTGTATCTGACTGTTCGTTAGTGATTTCTAATTTATGAGATTTTCCTAAAGAGTCTATTACAAAACACTGCTCTTTAGATATACTATCTAGATCTGCATATCGCCACAGTCTACCAATAGTTTGGCCATCCTGAGCATAAGGTAGATTTAAGTATACAGAATCTTCATTTGATTTTTTTAATACTATATTCTGACCTACTCTATAAGAAGAAATTCCTGTAAGTAATTCTGAAGATTCAACATCAACAAATGGATCGCCGAAATACTTCCTCAAATTATTTTTAATTTCTTCTTGTGGTTTCTCAACATCAGGTACTAGAGCGTATTCTGTTTTTCCAACAGGTTTTATTTTTATAAACGGTTCTCTTGAAGCAGTATCAGGACTCTGCTTAATCCCTATAGATATAATATCTGCAATTTTATTACTTCATTGTGCTGCAAAATCGTCAACATTAACAAAAGAATCATAAATATCAAAGAAATAATTAGTTATCTCTGATACATACAAAGGATATTCAAATGATTTTAATTTAGTTTCATTGAAATATACGTCTAGATTTATAATGTACAAATCCTCCTTATCAAAACTATCAGATCCTAACTGAGAACTAAATGGAATATCAATAATATTGTTTCCATTATAATTTAAGTCTGTTAATGTTACTAAAGAAGATCCATCAAACCTAACCTTTTTATAATCAGAATCTCCACTATTATATCGTGGGTCTCTATATCTTGAAATACTATATTCAATAGTAGTGCCTGGATAAGAATTGTAATTAAAATATAAAGTAAAGGAGTTCTGATCTGTGTAATATTTGAAATAATCATCTCCTATACTAATATTATTAGGATCAATTTCGTAGGACTCAGCAGTAATGTTAGTCTCAAATTGATCAAGAATAACATATTTACCATCGTCAGTGACTAATGCAGGGCATACATAGCTATATTTATTTACATCAAACTCATTAGAATCCACAGTACAATATATTATTGTTTGTAAATTATTATAATTTAGGATTTCACCACCTAAACTTTTAATTACTATATTAGCATTCTTGTCTTCTCCTACATTTCCACTAATATCATCATTACTGCTTTTAGCAATAGATTCTTTTGAGAAAAAATAAACTAATTTTCCATTTTTCAACTCTTGTTCTATTATTTCTTTATATACAGAATTATTTCATACTGTTTTTAGTTTTAAACTGCCAGACGGAGTTACAGTGTAATTGTTTTTGCCTTCTTCTTTTGTTACATTTAATTCATAAGAATCAAAGTACACTATAAATTCTTCTGGAGTGTTTATTTCAAATTTAGAACATAATCACCCTGGGATTTCTCAATTTATAGGAATAAATTTTTCAATATTTGTTACATCAGTCTCAAACTTTATATCAACAACGCTACTTATATCGTATAATTTATTATCATTAGTAAGTACATAAGTAGTTAAATGCTGCCATGAATTTATCAACAAACCTTGATCTGAAGTGCCTAATAAATATTTATCACCTGGGTTTAGGTAGAGGTTTTGATCTTTACTATAAATAGTCAATGGTTGAGGATTAATACTTGAATATTTATGATAAATACCTTCTCCCAAATTTATCTGCTCTAAAGAATCGGAATCAGCTTCATTATCTGAGGGTGTAAATATAGTTTTTTGTGATGGAAATGTACCAATTTGAACTTTATTGTCTATAGGATTATACGAAACTATATATAGGAATCCTCCATGCTCTTTCATCCCCACAGGAACATAATAATTACCAAGAACTCCATACTGCATAGCATAGTTCCCCATATCATTCTGAAGAACAAACTCGTCTCCATTATATGTTATTAATGTGCCATTTAAACAATCTGTTAATATTGTGTTGGGAGTCATTAAAGGATGGAGATCCTTATTCATTCCATCATTAAATTGATTTACTTGAGTTAGTCTTCCCATGTTCTATTAATTTTACTGTCCCGTCATCTTCCACAATTAGATCCCCTGATTTATCTCCAATATCAACTTGTCCATCAGAATATATCTTAATAGCTGCTGTTTCAAAGATTCCGTTTGGTCAAAGTTTAAATCCATGAGTTCTAATAACTCCTTGACCATCTGTTAATATTTCAAGGAAAGGAGCCCCAGTAGAAGTTTTTCCGAGAAAACTTGTTTCCAAATTAGTTAACTTTATATAAGGATCCGTGTTTGATATCACAATCTTGGGATTGCTAAGATAAGCATTTCCTGTGTAAAGCCCGTATCCTGAGAGTTCACCAAAAGCCGAATCTATTACACCTGATAAATTTCCTATAACTCCAGACTTACTAGATAAAGAAGTGATTTCAAATAGATTATAACCATAATTAGGATCCTCTAAATCAGGGAACTCATATCTACTAATTGTAGTAGTATATAATATTAATTCTTCACCATATTCATCTATAATACTGATATTATATGGCTCTGATACCTCCTGAGCTTCTTGTAAAGTCTGACTAGTAAAATTAGTAGAAAGACATATTTCACCTTCTCCTACATATGTTACTATGGAAGATATAGTTAAAGGTGCTTCTCTTGTAACAACATCATCACCTTTATATACTTCTATATTAAAAATATCTCCTGGAACACATGTCCCATCTGAGATTGTTAGTCTAAATACAGATCCCTCTAAAGGATCTCCAAAATATATTTTTTTAGAAAAGTAATTATATAAACTGCCTCCAGAAGTTAACGAAATTGATTTTCATTGTTCTTCAATATTTTGAGGCTTAAAGATAATTTCAGAGGTTACTAGCTCTTGGAGAAATAAATCAGCATTATCACTTGGTAGCTCTCAATTATATGTACTATTTTCTACGGTGAATAGAAGTTTAGCAAGATCTAAAAAAGATAATTCAGTTTGAATTAGTCCTTGATTATACAAGGAATAAACATCGCTAATAACAGAGTAAGAATAGGGGATATATTTACTACCTTCCCATTCATTCCATTCTGTTATAGCTATTCCTCCGCCTATATTAATTGTTCCTACTACTGTGTTGAAAGACACAACATCAGTTTTAATTGATGTAGCTTCAATATTATCTACTGTTAATTTTCCATCTTCCACAACAAACTTTCCATCAGAAGTTGATATAGAGTCAATATCTAAACGATCATCTTTCTTCAAAAATTCATAGTAGGAATGCCCTTCCAAATATTGAGCATTTAGTCCTTTAATAAGACCAATATTACTTATTACTAGCGGAGGATTTCCATTTAAATATATAGTATCATCAAAAATGTTACTTAATGTAGTAGAATTGTTACTCTCTGAGCCTACTTCAGAAAATGAATAATAGTTATTATCTAATGTATAATATATAGAATCTCCAGGAACAAAGATAATTTTTTTATCTCCTGGATATTCAATATTTCCATTCCTGTAATCATCAATACTAGATGCAACAATTATATCTTTTTCAGTAATTTTAGTACTATCTTCGTCTCTATCTGAATTCTTTGTTTCATTATATCCTAAAGTATAGTATTTATCACCAACCAATACTCTGATATTCCCAGCTGTCCTAAATACTAGATCCTTATAAGGACTGCCTATTCTTTCTTCTTTTGCCATATTATTCTACACTTATAATTTTACCTTTTAAATCTCTCTTAGCAAAGTACTTGAAATTTCTTGTTTTGATTTCGTCTTTAGTAAAAACCCAACCAACGTCTATTGGATAATTTAATTCAAAAAAGTAAACTTTAGATTTATCTAAAAAGCATTCCTCTTTTATTTTATATAGCTTGAGATTTAAAAACTTTACTTTATTTCTACGTTTTGAGGTTATTTGAGATTGATAGAAATCTCATTCTGCTTCACTAAGCCCAAAATAATATACTCCATTATAGATCTCTTGTGCATACCCGTACATTAGTCGTAATTTTATTCTAGATTTTACATTATTATATAATACTCTTTTATAATCATCTAAGAACATTCTACCACAATAAGCGGTGTAGTTATTATTATGAACTTGTATATCAGCCCCTCTTTTGGTAAGCATATACATGGTATTAAATCCATACTCCAAAATTTTCTTAAGTTCAACTCTTGAAATGTGGGGGTATTTATTTTGTATAATGTCCAAATAATCCTCAAGCTCCTTTACCATATTAATAATATTGTTTTGCTTCGTTCGAGTGCTTTATTATTAATCTTTTTAATTCCTTATTAACGTATATAGGTTTTTCCTTTGTACCTCTAGTATGAGTACTATACCTAAATGCTAATCCATTTCCTGTAAACTGAGATAATACAAAATCAATGTCATTAAACTTTCCTCATTTATATAACTTTTTAAATTCCTCTCCAGAATACTGTTTCATATACATCTCAGCATAATTGCCGTATTTTATGGGCAATACAAAGGTAACATTATTATCAATAATATCCAATAATATCTCATAAAAACAGTCCTTAAAAATGTTTGCAGCAAGCTGTTTTCTATCTTTGTACCTATTTTTTACTCATCTATTTCTAAGTAACTTACTATTAAGTCCTAAATATAAATCTTCTGCTGAAAAAGCATGTTTAAACATTCCATAATTCATATCTATACCTATAACATTGGTGAGAATTTTTTTCCATACATCTTTCTATCCCAACGTGTTTTTACATCTAACACATCGTTTAAGTCATTTTGAGACAAATGATTTGGTATTCTAGCAGAGTTACATAAACGAAGCCAATCATTCTTAACTGCGGTGGCTAATTGAAATAAATTTCCATCTTTTTGTATTAAACTCTTTTTGTATATGTCTCTATAAGCACAGTAAGCAGCTAATGCTTGAACTTCTTTATCAGTTAGATATGGTAATCCCTCCTCATCTACTATAACACCATGATATAAGATTGTAACACTTGGATAATCTCTATCAAAAACTAAATAGTCTCCTTCCTGTCTATATTTTAAAAGAACTCCTTTATTATAAAAGACATTCTTATTTCTCTTTCAAGACTCTATATATTCCTCTATTCATTGATTGTATAGATCAGGGTATATAGTATAAGGCTTTGAAGTTTGGGCTTCTGCAAACGGAGAAAATACAGCTTCTATAATATCTACATTACATGGTAATTGTATTTTTTTATCTTTAGTGGAAGTAGTATATTTATATAAACTAGTTTGTCTATTACCAATTAACTCCCACCCAGATAATGCAATATCATCAAAATTAGTAGTATCTAGAACAGATCCATATAATATATTAGCCTGAGAATAAATTGATTTAAAATTATTTCTATTCATAATTATTTAGGTTGCTGTGTATTTGGAGTTACTGGAGTAGCAAATGAACGATACCATCTTATATATTTCTCTGTTAATCTACGTATAATTTCGTTACTTAATATTCCACAATCTAAATATGCTTCAGGATTTTCTGAGCAGCAATCTCATTCTAATAACCTACGCGGATCCTGAAATAACGCAATAACTGATATATACTTAACAAATGGAACATTAAAGATATATCCGTCCATATTACCATTTGAATTTATAGCAGTGTCTATATAAACATAAGGACTGTCAGCTCCTCTTTTACGATATTGATGATACCTATATGCTTCGTCTGTATAAACATTATATTTTATTTTTCTGTCTATACTTCCTACAAACCTTACTGTATCAACTCCATTAAGATATATTATTGGAGGAATTTCAAAATGAAGAGCCTTTTCTCCTACACTTAAATTACAGGAACATTTGGACATGTAATCACAATTTACCTCAACGCAATTTACAGCTAGAAACAACTCCTCTAAGTTCATAACCCCTTTTAATAGATATTCTCTCATCACCTGATTTCTCTCTGCTACTACTTCATCAGTAAGTTGCTCTATAGATATTTTGATATTTGCATTAAGTCCAGCTAGTCCTGTATATACATTATTTAATATAGCAGAGCTAATAGCTTCTATCGTCATAGATGTACTTATAAAAAATTAAGCAGAGTGAGCGATAATTCGCCCGCTCTGCTATCTATTATTCTTTAACTGTAAATTTCTTTTTTTTCTTGACTAAGTATCCATAACTATCTTTATAGGATACTTGAACTGTAAAAGTCTCTCCAAGTTGAGGAATATGATCTGGTTTTGCTTCAACTCCTCCAAACTCGTCAACAGTATAATTATTATTATCTAATATCTCATACTTGAACTTAGCATCCCCTAGGATATGCTTATCATCTGTTGTAGCTGAAACGACAAATTTTGACATATTTTAAGGCTAAGGATGTTTTGCTGCAATTGCGGCGTCTACCTCTGTCTTTGTGTAAGTCTCTGATTTAGTATATACATCAGCACTATTGGCTTTTTTTCCAATCTCAGTGTCCTGAGAAGTATTCTTAGTCTCAACAGCTGTAACCCTTGCAGTTAACTCCTCATCGGCGTCACTATTACTTTTAATAGCGTCTGCATTTTCTTTAATACCAGCGGCTGCTGCAAGATCCTGAGATGAAGCATATAGATCTGGTAAAATAGTAATATCATTTGCTCCAACTTTGATGGTCTCAACATTAACTTCAATTCCAGCAGGAGACTCACTTTCCTTATTCTTTAGATATTTATCAAACTCCTCAACTAAATCATTCTTTACATAGAAAGTATGTAGAGTAGTTGAATAATTCGTCTGACCAGCTACAGAAAGACCTCCAAAACCTACTCTAGGTACACAATATGCAAATGAATACTGTGTATAGGTAGCTCCCTTGATAGGCATCTCAGGTGCTGAAGGTGAGGTGAAACGAAGATTCTCATAAGTTGGAAGACGGAAATTATGCAGTAGATAATTATAAGTACCAAACTCTGCCTTATTACGAGTATACTCTATGTAATTAGTAGCTGTGCCTGATACTGTAGAAGTCCCTTTAAAAGTTAAAAGGTTATTGATCCCCTCAGAAGATCCTTCGCATCTATCCTCACATACAAACTCATTGATAACAACAGAACGTACCTTCATATACGTATCAGCTCCAGAAATGTTTACTGATGTACTTCCATCCTTCTCAACTTTAACAAACTTGTACTCAGAAGGAACAACAGTAGAAAATGCCTTATATAACTCTTCTATTACATTGGAGTCAGCACTCACACTTGTAAGATCTAGATCTACAAGGATAGGCTTTCTAAAGTACCAAAGAGCTGATCCAAAGTCTCCTCTATAGTCATTATCAAGACCAAGCTCTACAAGAATCTGAATATGCTTCTGCTTTAGATTAGTAGGCTTAATCTTAAGCGTAAACACATTGCCCTCTTCAGGGGCTGTCTTATATACAGTAGCATCTACAATGTACTTCTTAAAATACTCTCCACCGTCAAGAAATCTAAGCTTTGGACTTAGCTTCGTTCCAGCTGTATTAGGAGAACCCTTAGCAGGAGCTTTGACAACAGTAACATTATCTAAACTGTTAAGTATTACCTCTTTTTGAAAATTAAACATATTTGTATGAATTTTAAATTAATAATTAGTTATTCCCAGGAATGGCTATGGTCTGATTAATAGGAATATTAGTCTGCAGTCTGGGATCACCTGCATTTTCTAATAATAATCGTACATATATGTTAATGATTTCATAACATACATAATCAGGAAACTCTAAAACTTGAGTCCCATCTTCCTCTTTTATTAAATCGTCTTGATCCATAGACACATACATAGGAGATTTCAAATATGTAACATAAATTTTATTTAATGTTCATAATGAATTTCCACTATGTATCTCAATCTTTACAATAGACTGATTAGAAGTTCTATCATATTTATCCTTTAGTAAAATCCCATCGCCACGATCACTGTTTACTATCTCAGTATCCTTAGGATAATTAGTGGGAACTACATTTGTACCTTCTAAAGAAGTCTGATCAGTATTCTCATTATGATTAATAATATAATAATAAGGCTTCTTATGAGAAGGCCTCATATAATAATTATTAATTATTCCTGGATATAGATCAGCTGTCAATCTCTGACACGGAGATGTGATTGTTTTAGTAATACTATCTCCACACATTGATCTAGAGTCAGTACCTTTAAATTCTGCTATGCAATTTAGTAAATGCAGATAATCATTTGGTAACTCTAGTTCCCAAATTGTATCATTAAATTCCTGTTTAGGAGATTTAGTTGCATCTATAACAGTTGTGGTTTGTAAAAATCCTATATCATCAGAACTTTGTTGATTATACTCAGCTCTATTGTATACACTATTTATATATTGTTGAATAGCTTTATTAAACAAGTATATAAAATCTTCTAGAAGAATAGAAGGAGCCTTTAACTTGTTGCACTCAATTAAAGCGTATTCATAACTTTGTCTTAAAGTCATTCTACTTGTTTAATAAAATTATAGAATATTCTATTTTTTACTTGTTGATCTTTTTACGACCATCTCAGGATATGTTAAGTTTTTGATGGCATCAAAGATATTTTGATTTTCAGGGTTCTTTAGGTACATTATAATAGCTTCATCTGTGGCCCCTAACATAGTTTCACTGAACATCCAAATTCCACTCTGATTTGTAATAACATTCTTATCCTTAGCGTCAATAATCATCAGCTTTATAGCTTGATCAGATCCAGTATACAAATCAATAATTTCCTGGGGATTCTTTTCTGCCCGTGTATATAAATAATCCTGAACATCTGTGTCGGGAGCATTTCTCATAGCTTTACCTAATAGCTTACATTTGGTGATTCTACCCGCAGGAGAGTCATTTTCTATATATACATAAGCTTTAGTTACCATCTGAATTCTAGAGACTTTTCGTCTTGAGGTCTCACCCTCCTTCTCAATATAGAAATCAGCCCTACCAAATCTTTCTTTTGTACCATCAATGAGTAATATCCCATTTTTATCTTTTGAAGTACGCTCTTTTGCAATTAAAGGATTATTTTCAATAGCCTTCCATAGGTTAGCTTCATATGGATTATCTAAATCAAAAGTTTTTCCACCATAAACTTCAATAAGAGCATCTTCTGGAATGAAATAATCTCTCTCCTTACTATTTAACTCATCAGGACTCAAAATCATTTCACTATCTCCATTTTCATTATAACGAACCTTTTTTACAAAAGGTAAATTAACTCCATTTGCATCTTTACAAGGCTGAAGAAAATATTTTTTCTCTCTGCCATATACATTTCTAAGTGTAATTTTCATATATATTCTTTACAAAAAATTGTTCATCTATACTATAACTATGATATCTATAAAATTTTTATAAAAGTACCCCTCATAATTGAGGGATACTTTTATAAAAGTATTTAAATATTTTTATTAGATCTCTTCAAAGATCACTGACCTATAGGGATTCATCACCCCGCAACCGTGGTCAAATTGTTAATTATCAATAACTTACATTATTGTTCAGACTATATCTTATTCTAATCAACTGTTACCATTTATTAGAACCTTCCCATTTCGAGATAAATCTCTACTCTACTCGTTTACTCACTAAAGTTTTTCTCTTTAGCTACACTTTCGATAGTCGTTGAACGTTATTCAAAAACTTAATTTTGAATCTTCGCTGCTGATTGTCCAATCTTCTTGTTTTTCAAACATTCACACCTATTGTTACCAATTATGTTGTAGTAAAGAAGCTCTAAGGAGTTTCCAGCAATTAAAGAAGTTTATTTTTATTAATATCACTATTAATAGGGAACTCACAGTTGCGTTAAGAAACGTAACTTCCTGCATTACAGGATTTTAATCCCCAGTTTACAATCTTGGCCCCTGCGACTGGACTTGAAACCTCTCCAGAAGCTAAGCCTGTTACTCCGCCAACGCCTGTAATAACATTGTGGATTAATTGACCCCCTTTGAATGTAAAGAACATAATTCCTGGGGTTCCATTTGAATCTGAAGTTAGATCTAAGAATAACCCGTAAGCTTTCTTACTAAACTCAAGATCTAAGGATCTGTCAAGAACAAATACGATCTTATTTCCACCATATTCGTATGACTGATAGGTTGCACCAAGATCTACATAATCCTTAGCACCCTGTGACCATACGAAACATCCTGTGGTCTTCCAATCACGGATCCAATTTGACATGCGACGCTGAACTAAATTGTACATGCGAGTATTGCATACAAATGACCATACATTGCCTTGTGGTTCCTCACTCTTAGCAGCCATCTCTTGCATAGCCTGCTCCCAAAGACGAACATTAAAACCACTCTCGTTAAATGCAAACTTAGTAGCAAAACGTTCAACCTGAGGGATAATACCGTCAGTAGCAATAATAGGACGACCTAACTCATCACTAATAGTAGCTTTTCCGTTTACATCTACATTACCCTTTGAGAACAGAAGCTTGTTGTTTCGAGCCTGCATAAAGCTATCTAGACAAACCTTCTCAGCTCCTGTTAATTTAAGAGTGAAATCCTTATCCTTCGTTGCAATATTAATGAATTGATCCTCTAGAGCTCTGTACTTAGCTGAGTAATCAATATCACATCTTGTTGTTCCTATGTAAGTACGATGTTTTTCAATATTCAATGTGTTAACTTATACTTTCGTATAAGATCAGACTATATCTTTAACTTTCCTTGTATTTAAATATAAAATGATGGCAATGTGCTTGTTGTCCTTTTAAAACAGCCGCTACACCAGTACCATGTTCCTTAATAGCTTCTGTTTTTGAAGGATATTCCTTAATGAAATTATTATTTAAATCATATTGTATTACAGGTTTTTTCTGTGTACATATAACTTTATTTTTCATATAAGGAACTTTGTCTAATGATACTTGGTATCCTTTATATACTCTATTTAAACGTATAGCTGAATTAATAGAACTGCTTGATTTATCATTAAAGAATTTTGCACATTCAGTAGGACTTTTAAATTCTTTATAAAATTCTCCAGAAAGAGAATATAGAAAAATAGGTTTATTCCTTAAGCTCTGTTGTTTCTTTATATGTAACCTATCGACCTTCTCAAGAGAATAGTATTTATTAAGAACTAAATATTGTCCTTGTATTCCTCTATTAATAACACTTCTTGATATACCATATTTATCAATAATCTCATTTACTGATTCAAATTCTTGTATATATTCTCCAGTGCTATTATACTCGTATATAGGTCTGGATATATTATATATAGTATATTCCTCTAAATTTAGAGTTTCTATATAATTGTTAGTTCATAAACTATTACATGTGGATCTTTTGTATAAAATAGCGTTCCGTATAGCAGTATCAGAACAGTTATTAACTTTAGCAGCTTCTTGATACGATTTGTAATTTCTCATGTAGTTACCTTTAAGATCATATTGATAACACTTAATAGATCTGTCAGTATGATGACCACCACAAGTAGTATTATATACATCATCTCTCCTAATAAATTCTTCTGTTACTAAAAGAGACTCTAAATTGTAAGCAGATTCTTCGTCATCAAAAATAGCTAAGGTAATTCTCTTAAAGCTATCTACTCCGTATTTATTTACAGCATACTGAAAAGCTGTTTTTGACTTTTTATAGGTGCTAGGTATAGTTCTATATACCCCACATCCAATATAACCATCAAATATATCAGGATCTTTAGTTTTATGAACTCCTATATACTTCTTATAATTCTTTATGTTTATTGTTAAATAAACTATATATTTCATTTTATATTTATTTATACTTTTATTAAAGTTATCCTCTATTTCGAAATTCTTAATTTCTACTCCCTTCACAGGGATAGTCGTTGAACGTTACTTGGCATTTAGTTTAAAACTCTTATGTGATCCAAGTCTTCGCTGCTGATTAGCATATCATTTCTAACTTAGCTTTCCAGCAATTAAAAGGATGTTTCAATAAGTTTTACAACTTAAGGGAGCAATATTATACAGCTAAGAAGCTGTGGTTTACTCTGATATTTTGTGACTTTATTATTATACTTTATATTACTATAAAGAGTAGACTATATCATAATCTTATTCTTCTAAATACTTAAATCTATAGCCTTTACAGTGAGTTCTTTTTCCCTTTAATACGGAATATCCATTTCTATATCCAGCGCGTCTCATTTCTGCTGGGGTATTAAAAACTTCTAACAAATTTCAATCATCATCATATCTTCCAACTTTTTTATACACTCTATTTTGTTGTGCTTTTGAGTAATTTTCACTATTTACCTCATGTTTTCATTTTTTCATATATGGAACTTTTTCATAAGAAAATTGATAGTTATAAACTCTTGTTCCATTCTTAATAGCTCTTGATATATGGCTTTGGTTTTTTGCATGAGGCGCAATCTCATTTTGACACTCTTTTAAAGAATTAAACTCTTTAATAAAGTCTCCATTGGAATCATACATATAAATTTTCTTTTTTAATACCTCAGGACAGCCTCCTGATCCACCTAATTTTATATTATATGTATTTTGATTTTTGACGAAAGATTCATTAACAATTAATGCTTCCAAATTATAGGCGTCTTCCTTTGTATCAAATACCGCTAAAATAATTCTTCTAAATGAATTAATTCCATACTTGCATACTGCCCGTTTTAAAGGTGTTGTTGCTTTTTTATAACTTGCAGGTCTATTAGTATAGATCCCATTTCCTAAATAAAAATCTCATACATCAGGATTTTCAGTCATATGAACACCAACATAATATTTTTTACTGGCTATACAATAAGTTAAATATACTAAATATTTCATTTTGATAAGATTTTCTCCGTTTCGAACATTTTTGTTCTACTCCCTCTCGGGATAGTCGTTGAACTTTTCACAGCACTTCTCTATGAGCTTGTGTTCTCTGTGACTTAGCTGCTGATTGTCCTATAAATATATCAATTTTATAGGATATTCCAGCAATTAGAAGAATTTGCAATTGTAATTCACATTACAATGGGGCCCACTAATTTTGACCCTGTTTCCGTTTGTGTTAACTTATAGTTTCCTATAAGACCAGACTATATCATGAACTTATAATGATGATATTTTTGATGTATTGCCATAAAAATATCTTCAACGAACTTTAGCACTGTGTTTAGCTTTTCCTTGAATGCACCTAGTAATTGCACTGTAGTGTACTTTGTAGCATTTAGCTGCTTCTGCTAAACTAGTAAATGACCTGATAAAAGAGCCATCATCTTTATAACAAGCAACTGCTACTTTTTGATTTGGAGCTTCATATGTAAAATGTTTTTTGTAACTTCAGAAATATCCTCCTGCTTGAGATTGATTCCCTGTGCATACATTACTTATTAATGTTCTATCCACTAACGTAGCCTTTGAGGCCTCTCCAATAGATTTATAGTAAGTAATATAGTTTCCTTGTAGATCAAACTGATAAACGGGTCTGATTTTTGGTATTACACTATCGATATTCTCATCAGTCCCATTATAGTATCTCCACTGTCATTTATTTGAATATGTTTCTTTGATACAACAATGTGATACTGAACTTGCAGGAGCAATATTGGCTCTAGCTATTTCTGAAATATTATTTCAGACCTTTATGAAGTTTCCGTCCAAATCGTATTGGGCTATTTGACGTTGAGCAGTACTACTAGAAACTTTTCCACCTAACTTTAGATTATAGGTATTCTTATCTCTAATGAAATCTCAGTTTACTAGTTCAGCTTCTTTTTTATAAGCTTGATTTTTGCCTTCTTCAGTATCAGGATAGGAAAATAATGTCTCACGTTTGAAATTCTCATATCCATACTTAGCTACTGCTGCTATAAACCCTTTTCCTTTAGTTACTTTCCCAGTAACTCCACATCCAATATAACCATCATTTACATTTTTAATAGTTCTGTGAACTCCTATGTAAATTTTATTATTTATTAAGTTCGTTGTTTTATATACTATATATTCATACTCAATAGTATTATGAGTGTCCATAAGTTCCAAAACATTTAGTCGTTGAACATTCTCCTTGTAGGAGCCTTTGCTGCTGATTACCCAATCCTTTATATTGTCAAACATTCATATGTTAACCATATTGTAGTTATAAAGGCTCTAAGGGAGTTCCAGCAATTTGAGTTGTTTTCTCTATATACTCGCGTATATAAGGCACAGTATCCTATGCAGTTCAGGCATGTGATTAGTAATGAAACGTGTATCAGTACCAACAATAGCATCGGGCTCTAAAGACTCGTTATAGTCGTTGTCAATAAGACGACATACATACTCTACAATAGAATCGGAACGACGAATTGGAGATAGCATTACCATACATTGCTGACGAGTCTCCTCAATAACGAATACATCATACATTTCATAATAACGCTCGGGGAACTGGAATATAACCTCAGAACCATGTGAGCCGTCACCTTCAACAGCAAGAATAGGAATTCTCTTAACAAAGTTTACATCAATATCCCACTCTACTAAGAAGGAATCAAGTGACGTAAATCGATCAGACTTTTTGTAGTCCTTTGCATAAACATTCATCAGAGCCTCAGTAAGACTAGATGCTGTATACTGCTTATACAAATTAGATACAATTCCTAATCTCTCAGGTCTTTCACCAATCCATTTGTGGAAATCCTCATATGTACGGGTTCCACTCATCTGGGCATGTGAAGAACTAAAACTTGTAATTCTCATATTTACCTATTTTTTAAAATTTATAATAAATCCTCACCATATTTAGTCTCTATAGACTTATGGTGACTAATAAAACCATCTTTTTTATTGTTATCTCTTGGGATTATAGTAGTTTGTGATTTTGGCTCAGATTTCCTAGCATTCTTTAGCTGAGATTTTCAATAATTGCTGATGTCAGAAATTGCATCTTTACCATATAAAGCAAACCAAGCTAATTCAACCAACATCTTAGGATTATTTAAATCTTTAAAGAACTGAGTTTCTCCATTTTCATCTTGATTCAAAATATATCTATAGATCTCCTCTTTTTCAGAATCTTCTATTTCTAAAGATTGTGATCTACTATCTTTATAGTCCATGGAAATTTCATTAAACTCTGATAATTGATTGCTTAATGCATTCTTAAAATTATCAAATTGTTCCTTTTGAGCATTTGCTCTTTCCGTGGCTTCTTTCTCTTCTTTGGCTTTATATTGATTTCTAATAATATCAACCTTCTTCTTAAAGAGCTCTTCATTTTCCTTTGCAATTTCCAGATCTGCTTTAATGTCATCATCAGTCATATCAGGAAACTTAGATTTTAGATCCGCAGTATAAATTTCTTCATCAGAATATTCATCTACAGAGTATTGCTTAGGAATCTCTCCATTTTCTTTGATATAATCCTCTACCGCCTTCTGGGAGTAATAAGTAATTACATCTTGAATAGTAGCATTATTCTCTCTGAGATAATTAATTACTTCTATTTCATCTTTACTTAAATTAGGAGAAGTTAAACTTTTTAAGATATTTATTTTTTCTTCTGAATCTAGATCGTTAAAGGAAACTTCTTCTGTACCTCCATCTTCAGTTTCATAAGTGACTTTACCGTCCTTTAAACCATATTCATTTAAGAACGATAAAATAAAATCATCATTCTTAGGTTCTGAGAGACTAGTAGAGTCTCCTTCTGAGGAACTTGATTCCAAAATTTCTTCAGTGGTGCTATCTGGAATATTTACCTCAGTAGAGTTTGTTCCACTCTCTAAAGATGATCCCTGTGATTCATCAGAATTATCTAACAGACTATTAAATCCGTCAGTATTAAGTTCAAAATGATTATTCGGCATATTTCTTATTATGTCTTATTAATAATAATATATTATATATATCGCAGCAAATATAATATATAAACTGTTTATTTCCAAATAAATTACTATTAATTAATAATAATTTATTATTTTTCTAAAATTTGTTCACAAAAATCTAGAATATTATCCGTTATATTTCCAGCTTTATCTAACTTGTCAATAATATCCTTTAAAAAATTAACTTCACTTTCTGTGAATTCTACTTCTATTGGCACAGCATTTGGATCCCAAGTAACCTTGTCCTCTGTTATATTAATCTTTGCTGACTCCATCTCTTCACTAGAAAAATCAATTTTTCTTCTAACATTTCGTTTAGAAATCATATCTACAACTGAACCTTGTTCAGGTAGATTTACTAGCAAAATTAACCTTGTAGCAATGTTTAATTTAAGTTTTTTCATATTTGTTCTTATTTTATTTATAATATCTGCAAAGATAAATAATAATTATTTAATAACCAAATTTTTAATGTATATAAATAAAAAAAGCCACCAAGTTATTTGGTGGCTTTCATCTTTCTAATATTTATGTTTAATCTCTATAGTTAATTTTTTCCTACATTCATCACATAAAAATCTCTTTGCAATTCTAAACATCTTCTGTCCAACCTCTCCTGCTAAATATTGATACTTTTCACTAAACGGATCTATATTGCAGGCAGAACTTATATGCATAACTAAATGGCCTTTCTCATGATCAAATGTGTTTTGAAATTCAGCGGCCGAGGTAGTTATACCTATAACTACTATGGAACATCTATGTTTTAAACTAGAATATGTTAATCCTATATTATAATTTCCACTTAGCAAAGTATCTTCAGCCTTTACTAATTCAAACATACTACAATCAATCAATTCTAGTTCCTCTAGAATCTCATCTACGTAATATGTATCAACTGCATAATATACCGTTATATGTCAGTCTCAATCTTCCAGGTAAAAGTTCTGAACTATCATACTAAATTAGAGCATATCTTCTCACATAATTGGGGTTCCTGAACCAATACAATCTGCATAAAACCGAGTCATTGGAAGACCATCATACCCATCTGGATCATCAATATAATCTTTTACAAATTGTAAAAGATTTCGATCATTAGTAATAGATTTTCCAAAATAATCCGATCGTGCCATATGATATACATAAGATACATCATATCCTACACAATTATCAACAGTTATATTATAGTTCTTAAACAATGTTTGTATTTCGTCTTTTGGGGTCATTTGAATCTTTTCCTTCTTTCCATCTTGACTCAATCTTCACATTCTTGAAACAGCCCATTCACATAGCTTTTTGTTAAAATGCCATCCATTCTGGGCTAGATATTCTTCCATACCAGACGGCATTTTATCTCTAATATCTAACCTCTCTCTTCTCATGATTATCGACCTCTACGTTCTCCCATGCGATAAGAAGACCTATAATTAGATCGTTCTCCCATCATCTCATCCATGGCTTTTTCGTATCCATCCTCAAAACCACACTCATATGCCTCTTTCTCGGTTTTCTCGTAACCTCTCATGCCCATACGATAGTCTAAGTCCCGATCTCTTCCTTCTCTAATTTCCCACACTCTCATATATTACTCCTTTTTTAATTGTAACATAAGTTTCTTATTTAGATCCATTAACTCAGTAATACTTTTCGACATCTCTCCCATTTGAGTTTTAAGAGAATTTATCTCCAGTTGCTGTTGTTGTTTCTCAGCAAATTCAGGATTTAATTCCGACAGTATTCGATCACAGTTAGAAATCATTTCTTTATGAAAATCTATACTGTTAAGTATTGTAATGCTCTTCTGCTTAAGACTTGTAATCTCAGCGTTCATAGCTTCTCTACTATCAGATAAAACTATATTACTATTATTAAAATCAGCAATATCTAAATTAGCTGGAATCTTTTGATATGTAACATCTTGGTTGTTCACCTTAACTACAATATCTACAACCATCTCTTGGGGTTGTCCAAACATTGGCTGTACTGGATATTTAGGAACAGGCATCGAAACACTAACTACAGAGCCTGTTTCTAATAAAGCCCTGTCTTTGTGTAATATAAATACTTGGTTATTTGGTCTAAGTGATTGAAACATATTATACTGTTATTACTTGTAAAACATCCGTTAATCTATCGTAGTAGAATAAATAAACCCCAGTCCCTGGGATTCCTGCTACCGTAAGATTTGCACCTCCTGTGGTGGTGACATTATTGGTTCCTCCTATTTCTGAAGTAAATCTAATTGGAAGTGTTGCAGTGGTTCCAGCAGGAATTTCCTGCCCAATTTTTACAAGCAATAGTCCTCTAAAAGGAGTATTAAATGCTGCATGATTTTTAAATTGAAAGGTCACAGCATCTGTACCCACAGAAACACCAGTTGTCTCTACTGTAGGAATACCTCTAGTATTAATAAATTGATAAGGATATATTGCCATAACTACAAATTTTTATTAACCCCAATAATTACCATTTCCATATAAACCGTATCCTAATCCATAACCAAGACCATATTGTGCGGCTACACATGTAGGAATTCCAACAACAGGAGAATATGGAACAGATACTGATTCAGGAAGTTTACACTTTATACTATCTACTTCCCTCTGAAGGGTCACCAAGGCAGCACTAACTGGAGCAATTGTTTGAGCTTGGTAAGCTTGGATAGCATTTGTTTGATGCTCTTGAGAAAGCTGGTTGATAAGAGCAGACTTATCCTCACGCAGAGCATCGATTTTGTTCTGCATTTCTCTCATTTCAAGCTGACAAAATTTGTCATTAATGAGAGTTGTCTGTTGGTCGATTTTACTCCCTAAAACATTAGTCTGATTTAGAGTGGCTAATTGATTTTCATAACCTTGTTTAGTTATCGACTCTCTAATATCGCAGCAGCATGAAGCCAGCTGTGAAGCTATTTGACAGTTGCCAGACTGAATGGCATTTATAATCTGTTGACCACTCATACCTACCTGATTTCCAACTGACTGAATCTGACTCTGTACAGCGTTTATAGCTGTCTGAATAGCATTAACATCACAATTTAAAGTCGTTGCTAACTGACCAATTGCATTTCCATTACCATTAATTGCCTGTAGTAACATCTCTCTACCATAATCGTTATTAATTTCATTTGCTAAACCACCACGGTTACCAAATCCATTTCCTCCCCAACCCATAAGGAAGAATAAAAATATAACCCAGATGAATCATCCGCCTTCTCCAAAGCCATCGTTATTACGCATAGCCAGAAGAACACTTGGATCGATTCCTCTCTGCTGCATTAGTGGTCCTAAAAGTGATAACATACCGTTGTTACCAGTAGTATCACCAAATACATAAGTTTTTTCCTCTGCCATAAACTTAAATATTTAAATAGTTAAACATTATTTTGTGTTGATCAACACTACAAAGTTACAGACAGAGAATTCTGAAACCTAACGATGCTAACAAAAATAAAAAAGTCCCTTAAGTATCTCTACTTAAGGGACTTATATTCAGTAAGTATTATCCTAACAATGCTAGTTATCTAAAAACTTATCAAGATCCTTTTTGTATCAATAAAGTTCTTTAAATCCTTGTTGTTTTCTACCAACAGGAAGTTTCTTTGCACGAACGTAATTGTCAAATGTAGCTCTACTAATTTTTAAATACTTACATGCTTGATATTTACTTAACTTCTCATTTTTGTTTGTTATACTAGAAAGATAATCTATTATTTCTTCACACTCTTCTGGTGTTAAGTTTGAATTTCCTGTATCAATATCGTCAATTATCTTGGCTAATAATGTTCTTATTATCTTAATCATATTTAATCACTAAAATCCATTTTAACTTTACTTTTTATATTTTGGACTAGTGCTAAGTATTCCTTATACTCATGTTCTGAAGAGTCTGAGGATAGCAACCCAAGTATTTTACAGTTATAACTATTTATTAAATCAAATTCTTCTGTTTCACTTAGATACGCTCTTATTACTCCTTCAACACAGTCCTTATAATTTGGATTCCCAGACAAATATATTTGAATATATGAATAACACTTTGTGTTAGTATTATCTATACCGTTTGATATATTGTTCTCAATTTCTTGAATATCATAATTATAATAGTACTTATTATTGCCAAGTTTAGTAATCTTTCCAGGATTCTGATTGTTAGTTACTCTTACTGGTGTTTTCATAATTTCTATATAAATTAATTTATTTTACTTAGATATCATATTAATTACCACTTAGTTACTAGAGATACAGAACGAAATCCAAGGCCTGGCCATAAATGACTTTCGTCTTTACTAACCTCTAAACTTAGAGGGCTTACAGAATCAGCCCCAGTAGCACATCCTTTAACCAAAACAGATTTAATATTACCATTTTTTTCACCTGTAGCAACATAAGAACACATATAGGTAGTACTTGAGCCTCCCATACTAGAGCTAATAATCTCTCCTGTTTCTCCTAATGCTAGAGACTTAGTATAACCCTGGGTATATATCTGCTTTCCAATAAATTTCATTTTGTCTTTTTGGGTCTCTCCTCCACCAAAGTTATTGGGGTCTGTTGTAGTATATACATTATAGTACTTATATTCTTCCTCTTCCTGAACTCCCTGAAGTAGAATTCCTTCAACACCACACCATAAATGTCCAAAAGGATTGTCAAACCCTCTTCATCTTGGAACTTTTAGGGTTGTGCTAGGTACTGTTACATCATCACTAAGTACTGTTTCAGGAACATTAAAATCTTTTACTCCTGTAAAATTCCCAAATTCATTACAATAACCACATGGTATAATGGGATTATATCCATTATAATTCTTTCATTGTGTAAAGTTAGAAACTCCTTCGCCAAGCCCTCCTTGATGGTACCCTTCTGACGTTAGACTAGAATTATAAGCCTCTTTTACGTTAAAATTAGCATATTCTATTATATAGAGCCATCCGAATATTCACTTATAGTAATCATAGCACAAAATTTCAGATCCTGCGTTTCTAACATAAGTTCTAAAAACAGTTTTAGTTAAATTAGTTCTAGACTTTCCTAAGTCTGTTCTTCCTACATTTGAACTTAAGTATTGATCATAATCTGATCTATTACTTCCACCTCTAAAATTAGAGGTTGTATTAACTACTGATACTGCCTTTAGAGTTTCTGGATCTGTAGTATCTACAGTACAAAGATATGCGTCTACTAACATTTCAGGAATCTCAGTTCAAGAGGGATCAATTTGTACCTGAGATACTCTAACCCAATGTTTAGAACCATTAGTACCAGATTTTCCATAAAATCTAGGTATATGTACTCTTACAGTTCCATCAGTACCATCCAATATAGATGGTTCTCCATTTTCCTTTTTAGATCAATCGTTAGGATCTAAATAGTAGTTTATTTCTCCTTTATTTGCTACACATCCTTTAAATGCAGACTGAATAGGCAAAGATTTATGTAGCAAAGGATTTCCTATTCTAGTTAAATGGGGGTCAGCTACCGTATCATCCCACTCTACCCCATAAGAAAGTAGATCAACAGTAGCTTCGTTATTAAAAGTATCTAAATCATAAACCCTTTCAGTAGTAAATGATCCATCTATACAGCTTATCTTAAGAACTGTAATATGATGAATAGAAGCGTTATATTCAACATAAACATATCCTCCCTCTACAAATAAGTCTCCATAAAAGAAAGCTCCTTTAATATTTATTAGGCAAGGTCTTCTTTGAGTTAGTGAAGATAATTTATAAGAATTTATTATCTCTAGCCGAGCCTCATTGGAATCTTCTGGAAATATAATTCCTCCTTGAGCTATGAAATTATTATTTTTACTTTCCTCATCTAAATTAATTCCAATACTAGAGTCCCTATAAGCTGCAACTATATCAAAATTAATTTCATCGATTTTATTTAGTTCTCCTGATACTGTATTAAGTCGATATTTTAAAAGAGTGTTATCAACAATACTACAAACGATCATCTCGGCACTAAATATATCATCAGGAAGCTTCTGAATCTTTTCATAAAAATAACCTGGATTATTATCTACTAAAACTAATACTATCTTACCTTCTGTATCTAATATCTTGGTTATCTCTTCTACATTTTGATTAGATTCCTCTTCCTTGGTACTCAGCTTGAGTACTATAACATCACTAGTAATATCACCTGTACCTAATATAGATTGTCCATTAATAGTTTTTAAATTATCTGATAAGTCAATGATCTGAGAAGTATTATGTGTATGCTTTTTAGCAGAAAAACTATTTACATTAAACCCAGAGTCTTTTATTAATTTTCCTGATGCATCTGAAAATATAGGAATATTATTAGCAGTTACTTCATTAGGTCCAGTAACATCTCCACTTCCCGATGTTACACTGTTTGCTGGGGTATACCCCAAAGCATCAATAATATCCTCAGATGTAACATTTAAATCAGATAAAGTAGTAGGTATTTCTATGTTTGCAACTTTTTCCTCAGAACCATCAAAAGACGTCAATTCACTGCCGTTTTTCTGTATTCTTAGCAATTTAGGAGTCTTAGTTCCATTAGTAATAATGGAACTAATAGTTGTGGAACTACCTGTTATTTTTCCGTCCAAATTAGAAATCTTAGTATCTACATCTGACTTAGTGTAATAATTACTTAAATCTATAGACGTATTTCCAATTAATTCTCAAGCATCATTAACCCATAAATATTCCTCATACAAGTCAGTTCTAGCTTGAGCTTTCTTAACTAGATATATAACGTTTTCTTCTCCTTCTTCAGGGAGAGACTCTACAACTCTTACAGTTCCAGAAGTAATCTGGTTAATCATTTCTTTTAGAACCTTTCCTTGGTTTGCTGATAATGACTTATCAGACTCTGACGAGTCTAAATTATCTACTATTAAAGCTGTAACTTGAGCTTTAATTCCACTATCAACTATATTATTGACTTTATCATTTACTTCAGAAATACTTTGATCTACTCTACTAAACTCTATTTTAGTCTGTTCATTTATAGAATCTAAAGCTTCTTTAACACCTCCTGAAGAAATTAGTTCCTTGCTTCCTGTAGTTGGAGATTCATCTGGGTTTTCTACTTTATCAACTATATTGGGAATTACTGCTAAAGCTAAATTATATTCTTCCTCAGTCCCTTTATATCCATTTTCTACTGCTGTAGTGTACGCATCTTTTCCGTGTAAAGATTCTATTCACTCCTCCTCTGTGCCTTTATATCCAAGTTTTACAGCTGATTGATATGCTGAAAGCCCTGGAGCTCCTATTGTTCCAGGGAATATTTCCCATTTTCCTGTATTTTTATTATAATGTTTAACACTCATAATTTTCTTTGATTTAACAATTTAAGACCCTTGAGTATTATATCCCGCAGCATTAACATAAATTTCTCCCCCAATGTAAGAAAAACAATAAACATAATAATCAAAATTTCCTATGTTATATATCCCAGCCATAACTCTTACATTCTGAGGAAATGATAAAATTTTTTGTGTAGTTACTACTACTGCATCTTGATTATTTCAATCAAACCCAGTTACACTAGTAATGTTACTATTACATCCAGAGTAATTGTATCCTGCTTCAATGATATCCTCAGCATTTCCTCCATTCTTTAGTGTCTCATATTTACTATTAATAGAGGAATTTAAAAGATTAATTTGACCATCTACATAAGACTTATTGACATCACACTTGTATCATTTCCCGTGTGTATATACTTCTAAGGTATCAGCTACAAAGGAAGTATATTTATCATATTCATCTTTTGCTGATGTTAGTTTTTCTTCTAGCTCAGTTTTTTTTTCAAAATACTTAAACTTATTAATATTTTCCATATGTTTTTATTATTTAATACATAATGCAAATATAATTAATATATTATTATTATCATAATAATAACTCAAATTTATAGAGTTAGGATCTATTTTTTTATACTAGATCCTAACTCTATTATTTTGGGTTAAACTTTTTAAGCTAGTTTATTAGCAAATATTGATATACTAGTCCCATTTAGCAAACTAGCTGCCTGAGGCTGGGTAAGCTCTGCTCTATAAGAAGGACTTCCACCATTAGAGTCGGCTAAATTTACAAGAATATTTCCTGAACCAGGGTTTATAGCCAGTACATGTGATAATTCACCCTCGGAGATAGTAAATCCATTTATACTACTTTGTACTGAATATCTGGTAGGACCAGTTACTGCAATACCATTAATCAACATTTGGACATAATAAGCTATTCTAGGTGCTGTTCCTAGGAACTTAATTGTCAAAGTTCCTGGACCAGATTTTGCTTCTTGAGTAATAGTAATCTGATAAATATCTGAATCCCAATCAGATTGATTAGTAACAAACTTCATATTTACAATAGCATATCTTTCTGAAGTAGTAGTATTTGCTCCAAAGGTTACATAGTTGCCACTAGCTGAAATGTTTCCACTACTATCCACTAAAGAAAAGGTTACACCCAAACCATATTGAGAAGCCCCAGGCTCTCCAATACTCATAGCAACTTTACTTGACCCCGAAGAATATTTGTAAACAAGATCGCACTCTCCTCCTGAATAAGAGTATCCAGCTTGAGTTGCAGGTATAGTTTCTTGAGTAGGTACAGGATCTTGAGGAGAAATTTTCTTTGAAGTCACCTCATTTGCAGCTTGATATACTGTAACAGTGCTTGACGCAGATTTACTATTTAAAGTAACTGTAACTGTAACTTCCTCTATTCCTGTCCTGGGCCCTTCAACCGTTCCTCTTGATGGTATTCTTACTTTACCATCTACTCCTGTATTTGTGCCTCCCTTATAGCTAACTGACGCTCCTGAAGTTATATCAGTTGGAACTGAAGAGCCTGAAGTATAAGAGTCAGTTTTAGTTTGCTTATAGCTTAATGTAGGGCTTAACACACTTCCACTTGCGGGAGCTTCTGCGTAACCAAAAGTAGTAATTGTAACATCACTATAGGTAGTAGTCTTAGTGTTAGCAGCTTGATAAATATCAGTAGTTTTAGTACCAGTTCTACTGTTGGCTACTACAGTAACTGTTGCAGTAATACACTTATTTCTAGCACTTTCTGTTGTACCCTTAGTACCTTGAGTGTAAGACCCAGTTTGGGGATTAACAGCACTACCACTATAAGTCACAGTACCTCCTGTGGTGATTGTTCTATCTTTAGATTGTTCAGATGTATAAGTATCCTCTACAGTCTGAGATCAGGATATTGTGGGAAGTACAGTTCCTCCTTTAGCAGGGATATCAGGGTAAGTAAATGTAGATATTACAGGAATAGCATATTCTGTAGAAACTACTTTATTCTCCTGCTGATATATATACATAGTTCCTGATGCTGATTTACCATTAGCAGACCATGTTACTGCTTGAGACTTAACTACAGTTTGGTTTGAAACAATAACACCCTTTGAAGTAGCAGTTGCAGTAATAGAAGCTACACTAGGATTAACATCATTAGTACCTGATGTTGCAAGACCAGTGACCTCATCTTTTGTAGCACCTGAACTATAAGTATAGGTTGTCCACTCTTGAGATCTTTGTCAAGGCTGTTTACCTTTGCCTGCTGTTGCCGTAGCACTACCACCTTTAGCAGGAATAGTAACATTAGTGATAGTTCCTGCTGTAATATTAGAGTATGTTAAAGTACCTCCTGATACACTAGTAGCTTCCCTAGTATTTTCTGCCTGGGTTAATGTAATCTGAGAAGATACTCCTGAGTAGGTAACTTTTAAAACTGTAGTTCTTGCGTTTCCTAATACAGTTCCTCTATTAGCTGCAGATATATTTACATAGTAGCCTCCTGTAGATCCAGAACTCATTGTAAACCCATCAGTAGAGGATATTGACCATGCAGAGTATGGTACTAAAGTAGTTTCTATACCACTAGTTCCTGCAGTAGTAGTAAATAGAGCTGTATAAGCATCAGATCCACCCTTCGCTTCATAGGAAAGACGTGGTGAACTATAGTCATTTATATGCCTTATTTCTACACTGGTATATTTATTTTCAGCTTGTTGTACTTTATATGTAGCGGTGCCCTCTTTACCATTTAAAGACACCTTTGCCGTAACTGTAGCAACAGTAGTTACCCCTGAAAGAGTACTGCCCTTACTAGCTGCTGTAACAGCTCCATTTGAACTACTAGCTCCACTATAAGTCACAGTACCTCCTGTGGTGATTGTTCCTCCACCTGTAGTAGATCCATTCCAACCTCATGTTTGAGAATAAGATATAGTAGGAGAAACGGTACCCCCACCAGCAGGAATTTTACTATAACTTAGAGATACAGTTACATTAGAGTATGTCTTAACTCCAGCAGATTGACTAGCATTATAGCTGTTATTAGCATTCTGCCCATTAGCAGTAACAGTAAAACTAATTATTACTGATCTACTACTGCCTGAAGTATTCTGTTTTCATGTTAATACTCCTGTAGAGTAATCCAAAGTCACATATGTAGGAGATAAGCCAGATATAGCAAAAGACCTAGTACCTGTAATACTTTCTGTAGTTTTAGCTCCTGAATCATAAGAAACTGCTTGGGAGGTAGCTATAACAGGACTTGATGTTGCATTTGCCGTAGCAGAAGCCTCAGGATAGTGAAAATCAGATATGGTTATTGCTCCATAAGCCTTTGTATTCTCAGCTTGAGTTAACGTTACTTGAGCTGAGAGTTGTTTATTCTCAGTAGTAGAGGAATTTAAGTTTACAGTTAGAGTTCCTGTTCTTTGACTTCCTACAGTGGTTCCTCGGTATTCTCCAATCACGGTAACAACTCCATTTGATAATGTTTTACTAAAGTAAGACTGTGAAAGAACTCAATCTCCAGCAGCTCATGTAGTAATACATGTTTGATCTCCTGTTGTATACACAGCCCATCCTGTAAAGGGATTTGAACCCCCCGCAGCTGAGTATGTAAGCGTAGCTGGTATAAAAGAGGTAGTAGATCCTCCTCCTATCTTAAGACTCGTTATATAATTCTTAGCTTGAGTAAGAGTAATAGAGGAAGCTTTTCCTCCATAGGTAAAAGATAGAGTACCTGATCGTGCAGCTCCTGGGGTAGTACCCCGTGAACCTATAGTAACACTAACAGCATTATCAGTATTGTTGGTTTTGCTAAGAGAGATTCACGAAGCATTAGTACTTCACCCAGAATACTCCCCTTGTACTCTTGATTTAGTATTGCTAGTATAAGTAGCATATGCATGATATCAGGTATCTGCAACTCCTATAGCAGATATTGAAGTTATAGGAGTCTTATCTTCCCAGCTTCTGATATCTAAGCTTTCAACCTTATTGGCCGCTTGAGTACAATTTAGAGTTGCTCCTATTCCATCAGTGGTAGTTACAGTAAAGTTTGTAATATCACTAACTACATCTCCTTTGGAAGGTATAGTAAAACTTACAGCTTTTCAAACTACACCATCACCTTCTATCGTATATAACTTCTTAATAGCACCAGGAAGCGAGCAAGATCATAAATCTACATTCCCTCTATCTCCATTATTTTTTGAACCAGATGTAAAGGTATTTTGACAAACATATACACCAACGCCACCAGAGGCTAAAAAAGAAGAAACAGCTTCTGCACCATTATCACGTATAACCTTAGTTTGAGTAATTACATTTGCTTGTCTTATTAAAGTACAAGTTGCAGTTAGATTTCTTGCTTTAACAGTAAGAGTGCTACTTTGTTGGGGAGTAACAGTAGCTCCAAGATTATCTGTTTCAATAGTTAATTTATAACCTGATCTTGTAACTGTAAAAATCCCAGTACTATTTACTTCATATGTAATTTCATCTTGGGGAATATTAGAGATTATATTCAAATCCAAACTACTTCCAGAGGCTAAGAAAGTAAGAGAACTAGCACTTAAAGCTAGTTCTTTCTTACTATTTGCTTTATTTTGTGTGTAAAACCAAAACATAATTATATTCTTTTATATCCTGCAGCATTTATAATTGCATTAAACGATTGCTTATTATTTACACTAAAATCAGTTACAGGCTGAAAGTGTATAGTAAATACAATAAAGTCATAGTTAGGATTTGAAGTTAAATTTACAGTTGGGTCTTTAGCATCCTCTGAACAAACTATAGCTGCTACATCTGTTCCATAATTTCATTTAACCCCTGTTAATCCGTTTTTGGAAACCATCAAAAAAGCATCTGCTGAATAAGGATACCTATAGTTTGTTCCTACAGAAACAGTTAATGATAATACTCCATTACAAATATCTATTCTAACATCATATCCTGGATAAATAGTTCCTTCTGTAGTATTTCCTCAATATTGATAATTTGTCATAGTACTATTCATTAAAGTACCTGTATTTAGCTGTTTAGTTGTAGGAGAGATACTCTGGCCTTCTGGGGTAGTATAAGTTTCTGAATGAAGCACTGGCAAATCATTCTTATCTACATGCATCCCAGTTACTCTAAACTTATACTTACCTCCTCCTCTAACAAAGAAACTATACTCAGAGCTATAAGTTAATTGACCTATATTCTGAATAGGAAGAGATGTACAATATCTATATGTTGATACTTCTACAATACGTTCTCTACCTGAGTTTACAGAACCCCATCCATCTGGAGTATCTTTTCAACGTATATAACAGGAATAACTTCCTTTTCCATTAGAAGCGTTAAATGATCCTCAGGAAGTGGTAGTATAATTTAATGGACTTCATACTTCAAATGTAAATCTATCGTCAGTATTTGCATTATATTTTGATTCATATGTAACAGGATAATAGGTATTAGGATCTAAAGTAGATGCATCAATATCATGAGTATATGATTTCTGAACTTTATTTTCCAGAAGATCTTTATCAATAGAAGACATTAATCCATTAGTTGTGGTTGTAGCAGCTATTAGATTTTTACTGTCATATATAGTTCTAGTATCTTCTCAAGTTTCTGCATATTGTCTTCTTCATGTAAGATTTGAACCATTTATGTTAGGATTATAATTAGCAACAATAACCATTCCATAACGGGACCCATCATAATTCTCACCATCATCACCCCCATTCCTATGCCTTATTGAGAGTAAATGGTATCAGGAATTGTCTTTATAATAACCTCCAATAAACGATCTATAATTAGGAGCATCTGTATTTAAATTAGTTCCTACTAAAGTACCACTAATAGGTAGTGATCCTAAATTACCATTACTTCCATCATATGTAGATTTAGTATATGGAAGTAATATCTCAGTTCCTGTTAATGTTCCTGTTAATGTGCCTCCTGATAATTTAAGGAATTGGGAATTGGACCATTCTTTAGTGGCTACTGGTTTATTATTTATAGTAAGAGCCTCTCCATTACTACTATTTTCTACATTTCAGACCCCCGTAGTCATATTAACTCTAAACCCAAAGTCATATCCATTTTGTACTCTATCAGCAAAATACCCTATAAATCCTAGAGTGTTATTTAAACCTCCAAATGATAGAGTTCCTCCTATATTAGATTTAATACCAAGGAAACAATGTCAATTACTATCATCTATATTATTCATCCCATTAAACATGATAGCTGCGCTTCCCTTTCCATATTCAAATGCTCCTTTATCATTCACTACTGACACTCTACCTGTCATTTTACCTCCTGAAAGAGGTAAATAATTTCCTATATTAATAGAATCTAATTTAGCTTTATCAGCTGCTGACATTACTCCAGCCTTTTCTGCTGAGGCTGATGGAATAGGTATGTTAATAGACTCGCCAGAACCAAAAGGGTTTGAAGTACTACTACGAGATTTTTTTATAAGATTAATTCTAATTTGATCAGAATCTCTTGAAACAGCGTTAGTGCCAATAGAATTATCAATATCACTTATGTTTGTAAGACCTAGTGAGTCCAATATATCTTTGTTAAGCTTACCTTTGTCACCTGCATAGGCAGTTGTAGAAGTTTCTCCTAAAGATAAAAAATCAGGCTTATCAGTAATATTGGACCATGATACACTACTTGCTGAACCAACTGATAATTCACTCGGATTAATTCAAACAGGAGCTTCATCGTTTCCTGATGACTTTAAAATTTGCCCAGATGTTCCAGCTGTTTTAGGAGCATATATACTAGGTATGTTATTAGAGGATGTAGATCATACATCATAACTAATATTATTAAGAGAAATATTTCTAGTCACAAAGGTAGGTTTACTAGTTACTCCTGACCAGGGTACACTAGCAGCAGAACCTGCTGTATATATCTCATATCCTGCTGAATTATCAAGATTAGTAACATCTACAACTAAATACATAAGACCTGTATCTAGTTCCTTAACCGTATCTCCTTCTTGAACATCATTAGAGGTAAGTTTAAATCTAGCACTTTCATTAGCTACAGGAACTAATCTTTCTAGAGCTCCTTTTGGGAGTCTAGCTATATCAATTGTGCCAGAAATTATTTTTGAAGCATCAAAAGTATGACTATTTAGAAGTTCTTGAACCTTTTCTGTATTTATATCACATTTATATACCTCTCCATGAGTTCATATTTCCTGAGTACTTTCAATAAATACTAAACTAGTTCCTAGTAAGTCTCCATATGTATTCCCTCCATCCGTAGATTCTTGATAATGGCTATTGAACTCCTCTTTATTTTGGAAATATACAAATCTTTTATCAATAATTGCCATAAATATAATATGTTAAATTATTATATTCTCCTCTTTATTTTGGAAATATACAAATCTTTTATCAATAATTGCCATAAAGAGGAGAATATAATATGAAATTAACTTTCTAAGAACTCCTCTCACTTCATTAATGAGTCTGCATATTGTTTTAGCTCAGTCTTTAATCCTTCTAGATCAAATACAACCCAACTTCCATTTTGCCGTAAATATAACTTTCCATCCTCAGGAGCCTCAGTTACATCTCCTGTAATGTGTAAGTCTCCTTCTCCTAATATAGATTGTCCATTAATAGTTTTAATATTAGTTCCTGAAACTAGGTTATCTTGTTTAGACTGTGCAAGAGAGGAAATTTGTGTCTCGTTTGTACTTACTCTAGTCTTAAGCGATTCTAAAGCTTCTGTTAAGTTAGTAAGATCTGTAGAGACTGAGTTCAGTTCCTCTAAGTACGCTAAGTTTTTAACTCCTCCTGGAAGATTAACTTGTGGTCTTTCTGAAGAATTTAATAAAACTTTAGTATTGATAGTTCCAATGTTAATTGTATTATCTTCATTAGACAATGCTATTAGTAAATAAGTATTTTCTGTACCTGTTGAAAGTAAAGAACTATTTTCTGGAAGAACTATGTTTTTACTTTGAGAACTTTCATCAATTGTCCAAGGCACTTTATCAGTCTCTAATCTCTTAACCTCAGAATCTGAATTATCTATTTTAGATAAAGTCTCTGAAGCTATACTTATTTGAAGTTTACTGTCTTCTGTGGTTGTAAAGGATATTCCAGTGCCTTGTAGAAACTGAGCTTTTGCGAGTCCTTCTATAGAATCTATTCTATTCTTATCCCTAATTGATATAAATCCTGCATTTGTTTTAGTAGCTTCAGGAAGGAAAACATTTTGAACATCTGTGATAGTAAAATTTCCATTTTGGTCTTTCTGTCTATACCCAAGTTCTAGAATAATCTGATCTTTTTCAAGTTCTCCAGGAACTTCAACTATTTTTGCACTATAGTATAACTTATCTGGAACTGATACTTTAAATTCATCTATTTCATATTTTGTATAATAATCATCTAAATCAAAGTCAAGTTCTCCATTTCCTCATCTCTCCCACATATATGTATCTTCTACAGTATCAGGAGAATGAATAACTACATATTCATCGAATAAGTTATTAGGTTCTGTTTTACTTGAAGGAACCAATCAAAGTTGCCCTAACTTATCAGCAGTAGCGGGTCCTAATGCTTCAAAACTATCTGCAAACTTTATCTGTAATCCAGTAACCATTGAAAGGTGATCTAATGCAGTAATAAAAGCTTCTTGTGTTAGGGTTCCTCCAGCAGCTAAGTATGCATTATAAAGGAAGTCAACAACACTATACCCACCTAACGCATCATCACATGGATCATATCATATTTTGTCTTGGTCTGGAGCTCCACTAGGAAAATCATCTTGACAACCAATTGCAATGTTTTCATCTCCAGGATCCCCCTTCTCTCCTTGTGGAATTCCAAATTTAAGATTTGCATCACTAGTATCTGGATTTAAATCAGTTACATAAGGTTGAGCATCAGGAGCTAGTTTTTCTACCTCAGAAACTACAGTAACAGTAGCGGGCTTCCCTCTAGGTACTTTAACATTAAGAGCTCATTCTCTAGGAGCATTACTCTTATTTAAAGTTATATTAGCCTTTTGATCCCAATCTATAGTCTCAGTAACTCCTTCAACAAACCGTGGTAGAACATCACCTTCAGTTGTTAATAAGTTACCAGAAGACATTTCCATAGTTATTTTACCATCATCTGTAATATCTACATTTTCTATAGTGTCTCCTTTTAACTCATTTAGGTAACATAAAGTTGTTCATTCACTTACTGGAATTCCATCATAACCCCAAAGGATTCTATCATCCTCTAAAGATCCAGGTCGCCCCCAGACCCTAATCAGTTTGACGCTTTTTCCAGGAATATTACTTACAATTCCTGCATTGTGCCACTCTGATTCGCTAGGAGTTTTATAGTATAATTCCTTTTCTATGCCTGAAGATGTTGTAACTATTTTAAACTCAGGGGTTTCTCCATCTTTTCCTGGTACTCCTTGAATACCTTGAGGACCGTCGTCTCCTGTGCTTCCTTTATCCCCTTTATCCCCTTTAGGAATTGTAATATTTAGAATTACATTAGTATCAGTGCCGCTGTTTGTAATGGAAACTTTAGATCCTGCTTCTCCTGTCTTTATAGTTCCTATTTTAATAGTGGCATTTTTTCCAGGATCTCCTTTATCTCCTGTTCTACCATCAACACCATCTCTTCCAGATGGACCTGGAGATCCAGTATCTCCTTTTGGTATAACAAAATCCAGTATAGCATCTGTTTCAGTTCCTCTATTTTTAATCACAACACTCGATCCTGGATCACCCGTTGTAACAGTTCCTAATTTAATAGTTGCCGCGCGACCTGTCTTTCCTGTATCTCCAATCTCTCCTTTTTCTCCTGGGTCTCCTTTAAGGTCTGTAATAGGAACCTCACTAGGCTCTCCAGAAGTTAAAACTCATTTTAATTTTCCATCTTCAACAGTCGGAACCCATGATTTTCCTTCTGGACCCTCGGATCCTGCCATTACAAAATTCCAGTGATTACTTGGTTCTATTCCTATAATTGTTCCATCTTCTGTTTTCTTTAACCTAGGCTTGGTAGTAGCAGTCGATATATGGCTTCTAGTACAACTGAGCAAGGCTCCTTCAAAAGAAATAAAATCAACTATATATTCATCATTAAAGTAATGGGTTCCTTCAATTCACTCTCCAGACATTTTAAAGGAAGTTCCTTTATAAAAATCTCTAGAGTTATATAAACCATAGTACTCTCGTGAATTTTGAAGATCAACATCAGGAAGTATATCTATTTTATTCATATTTAATAGTTAATTTATAATTAAGATATTTAAGCATAATGTACTCCATTTGTACTGTAGAGGATAACTCTAAATGAATATGGAATTGCGTCTAAATCTTGTATAGCTAAGCTATCCCCAACAGAAGGTGTTGAAGTATTAACTGAAAGAGCGTCTAACACAATTTCTACACTTCCTGAGGTAGGAGCATTTTCTGCCATATGAAATATATATTTTATATCCCCCTCTGTTTGTGCAACTCCCATACAATGTAGTATCTGATTTGAATTACTAAAGTTAGATCCAAGATTTATTTGGAATATGTGACCTTTATTAATTGTATACCCTATTCATGCCACGGTTACTTTTAAAACACTTTGAGGAACACTCTTGTAAACATAAGAGGTGACATGTCTCCTATTTACACTGACATCTAAAATATCAATAATGTTTAGAGGAGCTATATCATATATATTTTTTGAAGTTATGGTATATCTATAAGTACCATTTCCAGATAATCTAGAAGACTCCTCTATTAAAAACTCAGATCCATTAGTAATATAAATTTCTCCTTCAACATGGCTAGCAGTAATATTTGTACATTCAAAGATATATTTTAAGACACTATAAGGAGATAACTTTACATATTGAACTCATGTTTTTAATCCAACCTGATCATCATCATATAGATAACTGCCTGGTAGATATGCTTTGATATTAATAGGGGACGCTCCATCAGGTTCCCCTAGCTGAATTCTAGATATAAAAGAAGTTGCGTTAATTATTACTCCTTCATATATTCTACCTTCTTCTCAGTGCCCTTCCTTAGGATCAAAATCTAGTAGCACATAGCTATCTGTGTCTAAGTCTGTAATCTTTGCATGTAGTGTTTTTATAGTAATATGATTATCCTGGGTGTTATTCTTCTCATAATTGAAATAAGCATTAGATCCTATTTCTATTGACTCTGTTTTTAATGCCCCAGATTCATTTCAACTTATTTGACCTTGAGCTAAATGACCACTTCCATCTTCAAGGTTAAGTAATATGCTGGGAGTAAAATCCCCTCCAGTAGGAATCTCTGGATTAAATTCTGTATAATTACTACTTGGAGTTCCTTCTGAGTTAACTCCTCTTTGACTGAACATGTATTGATTGTTAAATACTGCAGATCCAATCAACCCATTTCCAATAATACCTACCTTTGTAAAGAAGGCTTCAAAAGACTCCATTTTGACTCAACTGTTAGTTTCATCTGTTCCAGGAGTTTGGTGTCCAGCAGATTGTTGATTTCCTGTTCAATACCCAGGCTTATTTAACACATAAAATTCTCCAGCATCAGAATCATATACATAAGGAGCTTTATCTTCAGTACATTGATATTTTGTATCTTTATTAAACTCCCCTGCTGGATATATAAGTTGCCCTCTCTTTCCTTGAGCACCATCTAATCCATTAGTACCGCTAAGCTTAGCTGGAGAACTCCAAGGCTCCTCTAAAAATTCTTCAAATTCTTCTGCATTATCTGGTTTTCTCCTATGATTTATTCTAGCTTGAATCCACCATATATAAGGATATGATGAATCTGTACTTGGGGGTGTTGTATACCATCCTGTTGGATTCCTATTAGTTCCTAAGTCACTGGATCCTGTATATGTACTTTCAGTACCTTTACAATACCTCATTTCAATATCAACTCCAGGAATACCTGAAACACCATTAGCCCCTGCAGGTCCTGGATCTCCAACAGGACCAGTTTCACCTGGGAGTCCCTGTTCTCCATTTATACGTCTAGGAGTGGCCCATCCCTCTTCAGGATTAGCTAATTCTTCTTGATGTGATTCATTATATTTCTTAACCGCAAAGGTCATTCATATATCTCGATCTCCCGAATCTTCCCAAGTATCAACCCAATGATCTCCAGGATTAAGAGCCTTCTTATTTATAGAAGGTGCCTCTCCTCCTTTTTCTGTAAAAGCAAATTTAAAATCAGTTCAAACTCCATTTTCCCCTGGTTTTCCGTCTTGCCCGTTCTGTCCATCCTGTCCTGGCTTCCCATCTTCTCCTGTAACCTTTACAGGATCACTTCATTCTCCAGAAACAACACCTGTGGTACCATTAACTGAACCTACAGACATTCACCAATTACTTTCTCCATCAGTCGGGGCGTCTATCCATGTATATCTATCATCTGCTGATTTGATAGGAGGATATGGATTGGTTCCACTAGGTTTAGAAGGTTTAGTTTCTGATTTTACAAAGACATATTGTTTTCAATTACCATTTTCTCCACTAATACATACAGGATCAGTTCAACCTTCATTAAAAGCATCAGTATATACCGTATTATCAGGTTTGATTGTTGCCATTGTCATCCATAAATACTGATTCTCTCCCTTAGTAGGAGGTTTAATAGTCCAAGAAACTGAGGTAGTACTCGGGTCTCTTTGAGTTCTGTTAGAAGCAATGTCTGGAGGAAATGAATAACTTGTATTTACAGCAAATCTTTGTTCAATAAACTTACCATCTTGAGCTTGTCCGTCTCGGCCGTTTAATTGTATAGGATCTGATCACTTATATACTATATTTTCTAACCCATTAACAGAGCCTACAGACTGCCACCACTGGCCTTCACTTGATGTAGGATAATCCATTCATCCCTGACTTTCATATTCTTCAGGATCAGGACTAGTCCCAGAGGGTTTAGCAGGTCTTGAGTCACTTTGTTTATACATATATGTTTTGTAGTTAGGAGCAGCTCCTGTATCCCCTTTATCACCTGTCATTTGAACAGGATCAGATCACTCTCCTACTAACCCTACTGTAGAAAATGTCGCTTGAATAGACCAAATTATTTCTCATTTTTCATGAATTGGAACTACAGTACTTCAGTCAGATCCTGGATTTTCTTCAGTCTTCTGTACAGGAGGGATAACTTCAGGGCTCGCTGTTTTAGCATACATGATTCTTAAGCTTAATCCTTGTTCTCCGTCTTTTGCATAATATGACCATAGTGTAGGCACTCCAAAAGGACCCCATTTTCCATCCCTTCATTTTCTTAGACTTACCCACTCTCACCTTCACGAAGAATCTACTCCTGTAGGATCATCAGTCCATTTCCCCCAAACAGGATCCGTAGGTAATTCTTCATTTTGTTCCCCTGGAACAACAGGTGTACTTGGAACTTCATCTCTGTTAGTTCTGATAAATATATATTCTACACCATCACCATCCTTTCCATTCACACCTCATTTAGCCCAAATAAATGGAGCTGATCAATCCCCTCAATGTCCTCTAGGATTCACAGAGGTGCCCGCACTCTTTTTTCTGACACAAGCTACTTCAACTTGATATTCTAAAGATATTCCAGTTGGATTATCAGTCCATCCCTCTGGCACATAATCATCCTCATCTCTAGAATCAGGTTTCATTACATCAAGGTATTCATCTTCGTCTTTAACTAACTTATATATATATTCCTGCATAGCTCCATCAGCTCCAGGCGTTCCAGCAGGTCCTGGAGCTCCATCCTGGCCATTTGTGCCATCTTTACCGTCTTTTCCATCCTTACCATCCTTTCCGTTGGTTCCAGGTTCCCCTTTTGGTAGTCCAAAACTAAATTTGAAAAGGTCATTTTCTACGGTAACATCAGCTGAAGGTTCTTGTGGAGATGTAACACTTTCCACAATAGCACTTATATTTGGTGTAGATCCATCAACTCCAGGTTCTCCTCTAGGAATTGTAAAGTTAAGAATAGCGTTGGTATCAGTACCACTATTTGTAATTTTTACAGCACTGCCAGGTTCTCCTGTTGTAACACTACCTACTTTTATAGTAGCTCCTTCTCCAGAAGGACCTTTATAACTAGCACCTAGAACAAAATTCCAATAAATACTTGGTTGTATTCCCACAACCTTACCATCTTCTATAATGGGCTTAGGACTATTTCCTTCAGAAGCTAAATGACTTTTAATACAATATAATATACACCCAGAAAAAGATACAAAGTCAATAAGATGCTCATCATGAAAATAATGTGTTCCTATTAATCACTCACTCATTCTGAATGAAGTGCCTTTGTAAAAATCTCGTGAGTTTAATAAATGATAATATTCTTCTGAATATATATCATCCTGTATAGGTGGTTTTATCTTATATTGCTTCATAATACTGAATTATCTTAATTATTTCTTTATCTTTTGGATTCCCACATTCTATATAATCAATAGCATTGATTAAATCATTCATCATAGCTAAAGTATGTGGATCAAAGCTGTACCCTATATTCATTTTTAACAGCTCATTAGTAAATAATCGATACAATACATTATATAGAACTTCCACAACTACAATTATTAAAATTATCCTTACATATCGTATCACAAGAGGTCATATTATCTAAAATTCTCTGGGCCTCAGTAAAGTTACCTAGGTCTTTAAGATAATCAAAAACATACATTGCACTGAATAAGAAGTCTCTTTTGTCACGTAATCCTTGGTCTACATTACAATTTCCACTCTTACAAAGATGACTACTCATTAGTAATTGCTTTTGTAAGTTTACTAAACACTTTTGTAATTTACAAACACTAAATACTTTCTTCTCAGGACAGTAAAGAGTTTGTGAAGCATTTCCTTCTTGTACGTACTCATATGCTTCTATATAATTATCAATTTTTTTAGAATTAGATAATACAGTACTAAGATCATATTCTTCATTGTTATCCTCAACATTACATTTATATAATGTAGTTTCATGGAAAAATAACTGGTCTTTTATTCCCACATATTTATCCTGAATATTTAAAAAAGAACTTAATAACGGTACTACTAATTTGCAATAAGAATAAGTTCCATCTTTTTCTAAAAGGAATGCAGATGAAAACTTAGCAAGATAATGACCTCTACTATGTATTTCCCTTCGAATTCGAACTGAATTATTGACGGGACATTTATCAGTATTATACCTGATAAAATCTATCATAACATAGTCTCTTAAATCAATCCCAGATGCTAAATAATCACTATTATCTACTGCAACTAATTTACAATCAGAGCTTACTATTAACTGTATTACTAATCGTTTATTCATATTATATTACACTTTTTATCTTGTCGTTATATGGATTGGAATCAACAGTTTCAGCTGCTTGTATATCAACTTGCTGTTTTTTAGTTTCAATTACTTTATCATTGTATTCTTTTTCATTTTGTATTCGTTCTTTTTCCAAAGCAACTTTTTGAGCTTCTAGTTCAAGTTTTGCTTGATTGTTAGTTTGTAATTGATTCTGAACTTGTTGTAACTGTTGCTGTAATTGCTGATTTACTTTCTGTAATTCTTTTGAGTTTTGTTCGTATTGCTGAACTTGTTGTTGAAGTTGAGTTATGATATTATTCTCTTCTTTCTTACGTGCTATTGATTTCTCAATATATTTCTTTAATTCTGTAGTAGATGAGGCTGTTATTAGGTTTGTAATATCCTCTAAATCTGCAACTCCACTCTTTACTAGCTCTCCACTTATAGCACGAAGAGATTGAACATTTTGATATGAATCAGTACTGTCTTCAATATGAATATCAAAGTCTGTTAAAGTATAATATTCAGGAAGAGCAGTGAAGATTTTTGCATAATTACCTAAAACTATGGTACCAGTTATACCTTTTTTCCACACTAATTTAGCAAGATTAAGTAAATCGTAGTTTACTTCCTTATAAATAGTATCCATAGCTTTAAATATTTGTTTGGTAAGAAGCATCGTGGTACGAACTCCTAAATTAACATTAGATACTGCATCACGCTGCTCATATTGTGCTAAAGCCTCAGGTAAAACACCTGTAACCATAGACACTTGTTGCTTGATAGATTGCATAGCTAATTCAATAGCTTGAATACTTTGAGCTTTAATTGTATCATCAAAGCCATTAAATATAGTATTCATAGTTTGGGCTCCTTCTTGACTACTATCTATAATTCCAAGACCTTGTTTCTTATATGCTAGCCATTTTTGAAGTCTTTCTGGAAGCTCCACTCCCAATACTTGTGGAACATATGCCAAATCTACTCAATCTCCAACCGTACCAGAACTTGAAATTAGATTATCTCTATAGAAGCATAAAAGATCAAAGCGATTTTGCAAATCCATAGTTTTGATAATCATAGAATTAGGATCTCCATTCTTATCTAAGAAGAATAGTCCATTAACACTTAATTTACATTTATCGGGATTATCCTTTGTTCTTATAATATTTTCAGACTCTCCTCTTGTGATATAAATTTCATCCCCAATACGTGTTCCTTCATGTCTTGTTTGTTTTCCAGTTTTATAATTGACTTCTATTCATTCAACATCATGGACGGTTCATAACTTAGGACGAGTATAACGGTTAGTTCTATTCTGATCACCAGGCCATATAGGATGAGCCTCAAGCCCTCCAAGTATTCCAGTATGTGTACTGTTTCAAATTCCTTGAGTTTCTGGAGATGTAGCTTTTATGTAATAGGAAGGTCCATCAGATTCTATACCATTATTATTCTCTTCCTTTAAAAGTCTTATATGTTCTTCTTTTAAGTCATTGTGATATTCTAACAATATATCTTCAGTGGACATATATCTTCTAACAACAACTCTATATGAATCTGCCAAATATTCAGAATTAGGGTTCTTTTCAACAAATGTATTAAGAGGATTTAATACTTCAAGCTGTATATTATCTCGACTGTTTGAAGGTCTAACTCTATAGTAACAAGTTCCAGTAATGCACAAATCTGTTAAGAGACTCTGCATTTTATTCTCCAAATCAATATTCTTTGATTGCTTTAAATAATCAAGAATATTCTGTGCAGCAATTTCATATTTAGATACAAAAGAGTCAGTTATATTGTTGCGTATCTTGTTTAACTGCTCTTCAATAAAAGGATCAGTCTTTATTTCTTCATTATTTACAATAGAAGATATTATATTATTCTCTAGATATTTCTTTAAGAAATTAAACAATTCTGAATCAATCAATAATTGTTTTTCTCTCATAATATTTGAGATTGTCTCTTCGTCTTTACATGTTATTTTTAGATCCTGATTTAACCCTAAATACTCTCCAATTAACCTATCTATATGAGGACGAACTAATGGATTAAAAGTAATTCCAGTAGGAACTCCTATGCCATAATTCTCTTCAATATGCTTAAACTGATCAGCATCTCTCTTCCCATGATAATAGTCATATGCCTTTTGAAGAGTTGTTTTAGGGTACACCAGCTCATTTATAGCTTTTTTTATTTGCTCTATTTCTTTATTAACATTCATACTATAACTCTATTATTGGATGTCACATATTACTATTTCCATTTACAAGAGTGCCTGTAGTATATGAAATATTTTGAAGCTTTCGTTTTTTAAATTCTTTCTCTAAAAACATTATAAACCCCTCCTCATCACCTTGATAACTAAGTGATATAGGAGTGGCATCCCTACAGTTCAATCCTAGTCTCAGAGTATACATTCCATTCTCATAACTAACGTCTAAAGGTGAAATGTATTCTGAGTTTGTAATATGATTAATTAGTTCTCTTATTCTATGTTCAAAAGCACTTTCTTTACCTCGGTATGGTACCATATCGTTTCCTCCCATAAAAATCATAAAATCACCCAAAATCTTTTCATGAGTTTTTTATCTCATTTTGAACCTTAGGAGTAAACCCTAGGAGATCCTCATCTCCAAGTTCTGCTGCAATCATTGCAGCAACTATATCAAACTTACGTTTGTTTTCCCAAGAGTATTTTAGAAGTTGTTCTAGCATTTCATCAATCTGCATTGAATAACAGGATTCATCAACAAATCTACTAATGAGCTCTAATCCATGTTTAAGATATGTCTCAGTAGCTGGATATCCTATCATATTAGAATTTCCTTTTCTAATATCAGGCATAGTAGACTTAGGCCTTTTCATAAAAAGATTATCTTTTTTCTTGGATCTAAAATACATTATAATTCCAATTTTTGTATGCTCCAACATAGCTTTGCAGTTGTAGTAAACACATAGTTTCATAGCATTTTCATACGCTGTAACAATATCTCTTGGTCGATCTTTATATATTGCTACATAATTAGCTGCATTAGATCCTAAAATCCTTTTCTTAATTACAATGCAAAAATCAGACACATCAGTATTCGTTGAGGAGTCTGCTGTACCTTGGTCAATAGAGTCAATTCCTGCGATATAAAGATTTTTGTAAAAATTTCCCTCTCCGTCTTTAAGGGGAGGTTCATATATAAATACTTTCCCTTGTGCATTTGGGACAAGTTTAACTTTATTTCTTGGATTACTTTCTGCATGACTAGGACAATCTCATAATAAGTCTACACGCTGTGGTTTTATACCAATCTTCTGTATTCTTAATTGAGTTAATCTATCCGCAATAAGTATTGGATCGAAAATACCATCACCTTGCTTTAGTAAAGCTTCACTAGGAGTTCAACAGTATTCAGCACAATAATCCAGTAAAGCTTGCCCTGATTTATTTTTTCTTTGTTTTGTGTAATACTCCTTAGCTAATTCTATATCAGTAACTCCTCTTGAATCAGTATATCCTGATTTTAACATTATATTATAAGCAGGAATAAAATAACCTGTATATTGAATTTCACCATCTTCAGAGTAATTATTTTTATAAGGTAATATATTAAAGGATTCTGGATTATTGAATAACTCTGATAATCCTGCTAATGCTTTGGGATCAGAATCACCTCCCGTTCCTCATGCACTCATGATTCCTTTACGAGCTCCTGATACAGTAACTAATGCCTCTCCTTTAATTCAAGCAGTTCTTAGGTTACTAAAACTTCCTGATTCCTCAAACATTAGTCGGTCAATCCTTCGACCACGCACCTTATTTGTATTATCAGCTACAATACCCTCTATGTCATTTTTACGACCCCATTCACGCCTCTCATTATCTTGTTTAGAAGTCCTTTTGTGCATTATATTGTTAATTACCATCATAGGTCTTCTAAATCCTCCATTAGTTTCTCCATTTAAGAAGTTTAACTGTTTTCAGCATTTATCTAATGTGGGTTCTAGAAAGTTTAACGCTGATGCTATAAAAGTTGTATTAAAGTTTCGTTGCGTTACAAAAGGCCTAACAGCTAAACAAGCACCAATTTCACTTCAGCCTCAATTTTGTTATCTTCAGAGTTTTTTATCTCTGAATTCTGTATCTTTCGATACAGTTCAGCATATATCATCATCCTAAATACTAGGAGCCCCGAACTCGTGGAAATATTATTGGTTCCATAACCCTCAATTTCTATGCGTTACAATCCTCATTGGTCTTATGTAGGATCTCGGTATTAACATAGTTTTCTAACTTTTCTTTTTTTTTTCTAGATAGAATTATAATCACGTTAGTCTTTACCGATTTTTCGGTGTTTTTAACTATATATTACTATATAGTGGCACAAAATTTATGCCTCGGCTCTTTAATGCTACAACATCTCTCTTGAGATATTCACACATTTCAAAGTAGTGAAAAAACTTGTATTGTTCAACTAGGAACTTTGGAAATCCCTCGGTATCACCAGAGGCGGCTTTTTTGCTGTCATCAACAATATTCATTCTATAAAAATTCAAGAAAAAATAATGATCTCCAGTGATACGATACCCGTTAACTGAGTAGCCATTAGTACATCTATCTAACTGCTCTAGCCAGTAATCATTATAAGGCTTACTTCCAGGAGGATATTCTGTATAATATCCTGTTTTAGTATATAATTCCCCTGCCTCAGTAAATCATTCAGGATTAAAATCCAGTCCTTTAGTCTTAGTAATAGGTTTATATCCCGTTAACTCATAACTACATTCTGGATCAAAGAATTTAATCTCATCCTCTAGTACATAGTCTCATAAGCCATCTCGATGTTTTATGACGACCTCTTCTTCTTGTTTTGGTTCTGTATCTTTATTATTAGAGCCAGAAGAATCCGCTTTACTAGAATTAGAGTCATTAAACAAACTTTTTATCAAATCATTCTCATAATCATCGGAGATTATAGGCTCTTTATCTTTTAAAGACTCCCTTATTTCCTTATATTGCTCCTTTACTGGTTTGTAATTAGATTTTTTTTCTGCTTTTGAGTCTCTTACTGTTTTATCCTTCTCTGCTATTTTCTTTTTCATCTGCTCTTGAGCTCTTTTCATCTCAGAAGAGATACTTACTTTCTTTGCCATAACTATTATTCATCAAGGAATCCAGGAGCAACATCACCCCTAAGTTTATTATTAGATTCCATCACATCCTTTTTATAATTAAGCTCAAGTTCTTTTAACTTATCTGCCATAGTACCTATGGAAGCAATGTTATCTAATATATCTTTACCTTTTCATATAGGTTTGTTTGTTGTAGAGTCTCTTTCATCTAGATCAATATTATCTAGAAAAACTCTCATTTTTTCAAGAGTACGAAACGCTGTCTTAATAAGACTTAGAATACGAGAAGAATCTTTTATTTCAATATATTTTCTAACAGCTGCTCTAAATAAGGAATCATTCCATTCTTCTTCTGTTAGCCCCGAATCATTCATAGCAGCTTTGTGTTTTTCCATCTCTAAATATTGTTGATATGGACTTTTCCAATCAGCAAATAACCAAATATATTTAAACTCTTTCCAAGCTCGTAATCTCTTTTTACCTGTAGGGTCTTCACTACATTTATTTCTATCTAAATCCCATAGCGCTTCAAACTCCTTTACTAATAGGATCTCATGAGTATTTAATCTTAGAGATCCTGTAGCATTATCGTAAAGGAATATATCTGTCATTATTTTTTACTTTTTTGTTGGAAAATATTCACCGGTGCGGTGCTCTGCAATCTGTTCCTCGCGGACTTCTCCTTTCGATGTTCTTCATTTGCTTTTGGAGTATATCAAGGTAATGGCTTGTTTTTATAAGTTATTCTATTATCTCCAACAACATATGTTGTATCTTGAAGATTATTAGTAATATAACGTTTGGTTCCACCTAAGACATTAGGTCTTTGTAAAAACTGTATCAAATCACCTTTTTTATTACTGAATTGAGAGGCTCTATAACCAT
>ENA-OPSV01000035-OPSV01000035.1-human-gut-metagenome-genome-assembly--contig:-NODE-35-length-99314-cov-22.223143_pt1 | contig 99314 bp, 82 predicted proteins | sample MGYA00241460_ERZ501912 | MGnify/ENA primary metagenome ERZ501912 (study PRJEB25962, sample SAMEA2042402) | human gut metagenome | biome: human gut; feature: human-associated habitat; material: faeces...
ACGCCAAGGTGGTCTACCTTGTCGTTATCGTTTCCGAAACAAGGGAATTCGCCTTCAATGTCGAAACCTTCTGTCAGACCTATATCGTTGCGGCGGGCGGTAACCTTTGCGTATTTGATAGCTGACAATGAATCGAGCGCAATAGAAAGTCCGGCTACGCCGTAGGCAAGGTTAATGCGCGGGTTAGTATCTACGAGTGCCATTTGAGCCTTTTCGTAGTAATACTTATCGTGCATATAGTGGATGATGTTCATCGCTTCGTTATAAACGCGGGCAATTTCGATCAGAACCTTCTTGTAGTTGTCCATTACTTCTTCAAATTTCAGTGTGTCGCTGGTCAGTACGGGAATATTCTTCACCATGACTGTACCTGTGTTTTCGCAACGTCCACCGTTGATAGCAAGCAACAGAGCTTTTGCCAGATTACAGCGTGCACCGAAGAACTGGATTTGCTTGCCTATCTCTTGGTAAGATACACAGCAGGCGATTCCGTAGTCGTCAGATTGACGTACTTCACGCATCAGATCATCATTTTCGTACTGAATAGAAGAAGTGTCGATGGATACTTTAGCACAGAACTCTTTGAATCCTTCCGGCAGTTCGGGACTCCACAGTACGGTCAAGTTTGGTTCTGGTGAAGGGCCGAGGTTGTACAAGGTTTGCAGGAAACGAAAAGAAGTCTTTGTCACTTTGGTACGTCCGTCGTTGAAGCGTCCGCCCAGAGATTCGGTTACCCAAGTAGGATCACCGGCAAAGATATCGTTGTATGATTGCATACGCAGATGACGGACCATACGCAACTTGATAATGAACTGGTCTACCAGTTCCTGCGCAAATGACTCGTCAATTTTACCATGATCCAAATCATATTGAATATAGATATCCAGGAATGAAGAAACGTTGCCCAATGACATAGCTGCTCCATCTTGTTCTTTCACGGCAGCAAGATATGCCATATAAACCCACTGAACAGCTTCTTGTGCATTAGTAGCGGGACGACCCAAGTCGAGTCCGTAATATTCACCCAATATCTTTATTTCTTTCAGTGCTTTGATTTGTTCGGCTACTTCTTCGCGCAGGCGGATACGGGCATCGGTCATCGGACTGGTGATATTGTGCAAATCTTCTTGTTTTGCTTCAATCAGTCGGTCGATACCATACAGTGCCAAACGGCGGTAGTCACCGATGATACGCCCGCGTGCATAATTATCGGGCAGACCGGTCAGGAAACCGAGTGAACGGAAAGAGCGGATTTCTTCGGTGTAAGCATCAAATACGCCATCATTATGGGTTTTGCGATAATGAGTAAAGATATCCTTTACTTTTTCATCTACTTCCACACCGTTTTCATGGCAGGCTTTTTCTACGACTTTGATACCACCATAAGGTTTGATGGCACGGCGCAGAAGTTCATCCGTTTGAAGACCTACAATCAGTTCGTTTTCACGGTCAATGTATCCTGCTTTATGTGAGGTGATGGTAGATACTGTTACATTATCAAGGGAACGAACTCCGTTATTGGCACGTTCTTCTTCTAGTGCCTTGAGGCATTCGTTCCACACTTTTTTAGTTCGCTCTGTGGGGCCTGCCAGAAATGAGGCATCGCCCTCATAAGGGGTAATGTTGGTATGTACGAAGTCTGAAACATTAATTTCCTTACTCCACAATCCATCCTTAAAAACTTTGTTCATTTCCATACTGTTATTCCATTATTAAGAGATTTAGGGCTGCAAAGGTACTCCTTTTTTGTGAGCTATGCATCACTATTAGTAGGTATAATGCGAATACTTGTGCATTTTTAAGTATAAAGTGGTCAATAAATGAAAAAACAATAAGGACTCTTTATAACAATTCCATAAAAAATAAAGCTAATTGGTGACAATAAACCAATTAGCTTCTAAAAGTAGCGGAACCGGGAATCGAACCCGAGTTTCAGCCGTGAGAGGGCTGCGTCCTAGGCCACTAGACGATACCGCCATCAGTTAGTCTTAATTCTTTTTCTAAGACGGTGCAAAGTTAGAAGTTTGTTTTTAATCTGCAAAATAAAAAATGATTTTTTTTATGCTATTACTATTATAAATCGGAATTTAATTTCTATGAAGAAGTATCATATGTTTTATGTAGTAAAATTGAAAGTCTAAAAAACACCTTTACTCTTCTTCCCGAAAGCCTTGACAGCAAACTGTTGAAAAATGAATATAAAAAATAAGTCGTAAAATTAATTTACGACTTATTCGCGGAAGCTGGGGGATTCGAACCCCCGGTACGGTTACCCGTACGTCAGTTTAGCAAACTGGTGGTTTCAGCCACTCACCCAAACTTCCTTCTTATCAGAAGCGTTATCTCTCAAACGCGGTGCAAAGATAAGGGGATAAATTGAAATATGCAAACCTTTTGCTCTTTTTTTTAGATATATTTTTTGATGGAAATAATAAGGTGCTGATAGTGAAGTGTTAATAGGTGGAATTAATTTTTCTCCCAAAAATCCAAACATTCTTTAGCCACCTTTATTGGACAATGGTGTTTTTTAATATATTCAATGCTGTCGGCGGATAATTGAGAAATTTTATTTGTATTGGCTAATAAACTCTCTAGTTTGTTATAAATGTCATTTCCTTCGGGGCGTACGTTGATGATAGGGCGAAGTCTGTCTTCGCCTAATAAGTTGTAATGTTCCTCTTCTGCACCTCCCACCACTACAATTCCTTTGCTCATGGCGTATAATGCATTTAATCCCGGAGAATAAGAATAAAGCTGATCTAACATTACATCGCACCCGTCCATAAAATGTTCACATTCATCATACGGAGTGAAAACGGTTTGTTTGATTTCGCATGCAGATGGATGTCTGTAATATAATTTATAGAGGGCGCTATAAAGTTCGTCTTTTCCCTTCCATTCTTCACGATGATGTTTTAGACTGATATAGAATTTTACTTTTTCTATTTTTTTAAAAGGGATTTGTGGGTGAGGCAATGATTCTATCGGGAAAGGAATGTATTTGGTTTTTCCAGAGAAATAGGGTTGGTAGGCTAAATAGGATTCGTAGAGACTGGTGATGATTCCATTACAATTGTTCGCGATGATACGGTTTAATTTTCCTCTGAATCCATGCATCCAATTTATAATTGCCATTTTGTTGTCAATGGTGTCACGAAAAGTGCCATTGGCATAAAAATCATTATATCGGAGAGCGTTTTTATTTAAGCACATGTAAATCCAGTAAAAATCATATTCAAACCCTCCTAAAAATATCTTCTTGTTGTTCTTTTTAAGATATTGGAATACGTACTGAAGCAGTTCGGGTTTTAATTCTAAAAAGTAAGGGTTGACAAGTTGTACCACATCATATCCTCTGAGTTGGGGAAGGGTTTTCAGTAAATTGAACGTGTTTTTAAGAACTCCCCAACGGATTGATGACCGGTTGGGATAGAGATAGTCAGAGTTGTTTAGCCATAAATTGCTGTGGGATAATACATCGACTCTATGTCCCATATTTCTTAAGGCTTTTGCTAAAGTCCAATGTATATTGCTATACTCTCCTATTAATAAGATTTTCATAAACAGTCAATCATTATTTAATTAAATAGTTTGTGCATTGGTAGCAAGTCGTTTTGCTATTCTTATTTTTCTATTTAACAAACAAGTGTAGGCTTTAGTTCTTATTGTAGGGTGATTTTGCAATAAAAAAGGATAATTTGTCTTCTGTTGTAGCTAGTATTGTCTATGAAAATTAAATCTATCAAAAATATATCTTCTTGTATTACAGAAAAATGTGTGTAGTGGAATGATTGAAAATGTATGGTTTGCAAAAAGATTTTGTATTTCAAAAAAATGAAAATAAGTCCTTCTTCAATTATGCATAGCGGTGAGAAATTGCTAAACCTTTTCTTTTAGAAGATTGTTTTCATACTTATGTGAGGTATGGTGTCCATTTTGATATGGTCTTTTGGGGAATTTATTGAGTAAAGAATATTTAAGTGTTAATGAAAGAATATAGGTTAAGAGTTAAAGAAAAAATAATGAAGGCTGATTTGGCGACAATCAGGAGGGAATATACAAAGGGTGGTCTCAAAAGGAGTGATCTTCCTGATAATCCACTTGTCCTTTTTACAAAGTGGCTGCAAGAAGCGATAGATGCGGAGGTAAATGAGCCTACGGCTATGTTGGTAGGTACTGTTTCTCCGGAAGGGAAACCGGCAATACGGACTGTGTTGTTGAAAGATTTGCATGATGGCAAATTTATTTTTTATACTAACTATGGAAGTCGCAAGGGTAAACATCTGGCTCATAACCCATCTATCTCTATATCGTTTGTATGGCATGAACTGGAAAGGCAAATTCATATAGAAGGTATTGCGGCTAAAGTATCTCCACAGGAATCAGATGAATATTTTAGAAAAAGGCCTTACAAGAGTCGTATTGGCGCCCGTATTTCTCCTCAAAGCGAACCGATAGAAAGCAGGATACAACTTATTCGTGATTTTGTGAAAGAAACCACGCGCTGGATAGGGAAAGAGATAGATCGCCCTGAATACTGGGGAGGCTTTGCTGTTATGCCTGTTCGTGTTGAATTCTGGCAGGGTAGGGTAAATCGTTTGCATGATCGTTTTCTCTATATGCTTCAATCTGATGGTGTTTGGAAAATAGAAAGACTCGCTCCTTAATCTTCGGAATAGAGAAATAATTCCAGGTTCTTTTTCAAACTGAGCCGAGAAACCTTTTGAATGTAGGTGTAAATAGGAATACTTTTGAGTAATTGAAGGCGTTGCTTTTTATATATTATATGCAAAAGGGAATAATCCATAGATTATTCCCTTTTGCATATTTATTTTTGAAGTGATGAGGAGGTTCCTGGCGGATTCGAACCGCCGTACACGGTTTTGCAGACCGCTGACTAAGCCACTCATCCAAGGAACCAATCTTTCTCATTTGCGGTTGCAAAGGTAGTACATTTTTTGGAAATTCCAACTATCCGCAGCAATTTTTCTTCTTTTCTTTTTTCGTCGCACTACACTCTGCACGCTTCTCATCCATCAATCGCTTTAAGTCACAACCGGTTACGCAATTTGCACATGGATTACCATTTTCTCTTGTCCGGCGAAAAAATGCATAAATTCCCCATCCGATCCGGACAATACACAACAGTAACAGGATTGCAACTACCCATTGTTGCCAATTCATCATACAAATAATCCTCCTATTCTATAAATGGCAAATGCCATTACCCACGCAAGCAGCGTGGTATACACTGCCGTAAATAATGCCCATTTCCAGCTACCAGATTCTTGCTTGATTGCTACAATCGTAGCTATACATGGGAAATAGATCAATACAAACACCATATAACAGAAAGCTACCAACGGTGTAATCGGAATACGTTCGGCAAGACTTACGGCATCTGCTTCAGCATCATTCGTATAAAGCACGCCCAGTGTACTTACCACTAATTCCTTAGCGCCCACACCTGAAAGTATACCGATACCAAGTTTCCAGTCAAAACCCAAAGGTGCAATCACCGGCTCCATAGCCTTTCCTATCTGTCCGATGTAGGAATTCTCCTGCTGTTCGGCAACCGTTTCATACGCATCATGGTCAGGATAATATCCCAATGCCCATATTACGATGGAAGCTATCATGATAATACCTCCCATTTTACGAAGATATTGTGCCCCCTTCTCCCACGTGTGACGGAAAATGGCTTTTGCTGTCGGTAAACGGTAAGGCGGAAGCTCCATTACGAACGGAGTATCATCCCCCTTCACCAGAAAACGGCTGAATAAACGCGCCAGCAATACCGCCAACAGAATACCTATTGAATATATTAATAACAGTATCAAACTACCATTGTTCGGAAAAAATGCACCTACCAGCAACAAATAAATAGGCAGGCGGGCACTACATGACATCAACGGATTGACGAGCATGGTAATAAGTCGGCTTTTACGATTCTCAATAGTGCGCGAAGCCATAATAGCAGGTACGTTACATCCGAAGCCCATAATCAGAGGAATGAAGGATTTACCATGCAGCCCCATCTTATGCATAATCTTATCCATGATAAATGCAGCACGCGCCATATAACCGGAGTCTTCCATCAACGATATACAAAAATAAAGAATAAGAATGTTTGGCAGGAAGACAATCACACCACCAACACCACCTACAATACCATCTACCAATAGATCTTTCAACGGTCCGTCCGCCATATTGGCATGTATAAAGTTACCGAGAGTTTCTACCAGCCATTCGATACCCATCATCGGGTATTCGCCAAGCACGAACGTCCCTTCGAACATGAGATACATGAACAGGAAGAAAATGGGGAATCCCCACACACGGTGCGTTACGATAGAGTCTATCACACGTGTAGTATGTTCTTTATCCAAGTGATTATCCACAAAGGTTTCTTTCAGTGCACCGGATATAAAACCATATTTTGCATCGGTAATTGCCTGATCGCAATCCTCATTCAGCACGTCTCGGATACGGCGGCTTTCCTGATCACGGACATCTATGATTTCTTTGCCGTTGGGTAAAGTTTTAATCAGCGTTTCCAAATCCGGATCATTCTCCAGAAGTTTGATGGCAAGAAAGCGGGTAGAATACTTATGACGGATACCCTCATTCTCACTAATCACCCGCTTCACCTCTTCAATGCTGCGTTCCAGTTCAGGACCGTGGTTAATGTGAATATGACGATAGAATCCATGATGACGTACTTCTTCTTCTTTATGAGCCCCACCGGTATAGCCGGGCACATACTCCCGATGCCATTCACGCAGGTCATTCAACACTTCTGCACGTACCTTGCCTTTCTGATCGAGGAAGTCGGCACCTTCGTAAATACTGATAACAACGTGAAAAAGATCTTCGATGCCTTTGCCCGTACGTGAAACGGTAGGAACCATAGGGACACCAAAGAGTTCACTCAGTTTCATGTAATCCAGCGTGTTACCACTGGCTTCCAATTCATCGTACATATTGAGAGCCATCACCATACGCACGTTCATGTCAATCAACTGGGTAGTGAGGTACAGATTACGTTCCAGATTGGACGAATCTACCACATTGATAACAATGTCCGGTGTTTCATCAATAATATGATGACGGACATACATTTCTTCAGGACTATATGCTGATAGCGAATATGTACCCGGCAAATCGACTATACGGAAATGATAACCTTGGAAATTAAAATGACCTTCCTTAGCATCCACTGTAACCCCGCTGTAGTTACCAACGTGTTCGTGTGAACCGGAAGCAATATTAAACAGAGAAGTTTTTCCACAATTTGGATTACCCACTAATGCAACATTAATGGTGCGGCGTTTACCAAGAGCGATACGTTTCAGTTCTTCTTCCCCCGGATAAATATCTTCACTCATTCCCGGATGATAATTCGGTTTTGTCACTTGCTCTTTCGCCTCATGTTCGCTGAGTATTTCAATCATCCCTGCCTCCTGGCGGCGCAAAGAGATTTCATACCCCATTACTTTGTATTTTATTGGGTCTTTCAGCGGGGCATTCAGCAAAACCTCTACAGTCTTGCCTTTAATAAAACCCATTTCTACAATTCGTTTGCGGAAACCGCCATGCCCCAGTACTTTAACGATTACACCTTTTTCTCCAGTTTTTAATTCGGATAAACGCATAGTCTTCTCTCTTTCTTTAATTTGGATGCAAAGATAAATGATTTGTATTTAGCCTACAAATTATTTAGATTGTTTTTAAATAAGGAGAAATATTCTCCATTCTCCACTTTGTTCCGAAGAATTAGAAAGAATTCAATCCGTTAATATTATCTTTGCACCATTATGAATATAAAGAAAATAGCGCAATACATTGATCAGGAAAAGCTTTTCACACGAGAAGACAAAATACTGGTAACACTGAGTGGCGGAGCGGACTCAGTAGCTTTGTTGCGTCTACTTCTTGCTATGGGGTACACCTGCGAGGCGGCACATTGCAATTTCCATCTGCGGGGCGATGAGTCGGTTCGAGATGAAATGTTTGTCCGCGAACTATGCTTGCAGTTGGAAGTTCCGTTACATGTCCAACATTTCCAAACTACGGAAGAAGCGGAAAAGCGCCACATATCCATTGAAATGGCAGCACGGGAATTACGTTATACCTGGTTTGAACAGCTCCGTCTACAACAAGGAGCCGACGTTATCGCCGTGGCCCATCATAAAGATGATAGTGTAGAAACTCTCCTGCTCAACCTTATTCGTGGAACAGGCATCAACGGACTATTGGGTATCCGTCCCAAAAACGGAAACATTGTCCGCCCTTTGTTATGCCTCGACCGGAAAGAAATAACCGAATACCTACAAGAAATCGGACAATCTTACGTAACGGACAGCACTAACCTGCAAGACGAATATACACGCAACAAGATACGCCTCAACCTCTTGCCACTTATGCAGGAAATCAATCCCTCTGTAAAAGAAAGCCTTCTCCGCACTGCAGAACATCTGAATGATGCAGCTCTCTTATATAAAAAAGGAATAGAAGAAGGCAAGCAAAAAGTGCAAACCGAACAAGGTATCCTGATCAGTGTTTTGCTCCAAGAATCTGCACCGGAAACCTTATTATTTGAGATCTTATCTCCATTAGGATTTAACAGTGCACAGATCAAAGATATTTTCACCTCTCTGAATGGGCAACCGGGGAAAATATTCCTCAGTGGAGAATGGCGCGTGATTAAAGATCGAGAGCTTCTACTGTTAGAACCGATCTGTTCAGAAGATGTTTCAACAGTCTTTTCTCCAGATGATCCTGCCCTGCCCTTCCGCCTGACAATGGAAGAATTAGAAGTCACGGATGATTTCATCATTCCCCGCAACCGAAACACTGCTTGCTTCGATGCAGACAAACTAAAACAACCTCTCACAGTCAGACACTACCGACAAGGCGACACATTCGTTCCCTTTGGTATGACTGGGCGAAAAAAGGTCAGTGACTACCTTACTGATCGAAAATTCTCCCTTTCCCGCAAAGAGCAACAATGGGTGCTTTGCAGTGGCTCCCATATCATTTGGTTGATAGGCGAACGTACTGATAATCGTTTCAGAATAGACGACCAAACACAGAAAGTTATTATTCTGAAGTTTATTCCTTATTAATTGCAACGAGTATCCTTTAGAAAGCGATATGACAACTTACTCCTTTTTCTTCTTTTGAGAAATAAGGAGAAATAAATATATTCTTATACCGCTTACGGAAGAAAGTCTTTGTAATAGTTGGATAAAGCCAATAAGCCGCCTGAGTACTCAGTATTCCGATTCCGGCTCCGGTAAGCACATCTGTCAGCCAATGACGATTGTTATACATACGAAAGAAGCCTGTACCAGCAGCTACTGCATACCCGGCAACACCTATCCATGGAGAAACGTCCCAATATTCCTTACGCAAAAACTCCGCACCCATAAAAGCGGTTGCGGTATGCCCCGACGGGAAGGAGTTACGGCTACTTCCATCAGGACGCTCTACACTGGCCGTCATTTTAAATGTGTTTACGGTGATACCCATTAGTGCATAGGCAGTAGCAAGGATTATGGTACGATCCGTAAAGCTATGCCTTCCTTTTACACCACACAAATTCAAGCCATAAACAGCAAACATCGGAGCATACTGCGAAAAATCATCAATCGTAAATTTGCTGTCAATGTTTTCCCGTAGCTCGTCACGTAACTCCCGGTTCTGATATTGCAGCCAATGGCTTTCCAACCCGATAATCCCCACTCCAATCAAAGTTGCAGGTAAAATGACCTGCCGGATGCGGAAACGGTATGGATTATTATCCATTACCCGAACCGTATCCGTTTTGACAGAATCCTCCTGTGCTTGTCCAATTACTGTAAATGTACAAAGTACAAGTAATATAAGGATTTTACATACTCTCATCATATTCTAACTTCGCTGTGTGTTTTTTGCTCTTGTTTCCACCAAATGTATAAGAAACGCCGATATAGAAAATACGGGGATTACGGCGTTTTTCTACCTTCTGTTTCAGTTCGGGTGTATCAAGCGTATACGACTTCCGATAGGTATCAAACAAATCAGTAACCGAAGCCAATACGGAAAGATTGATACTCGGAATATCATACTTCATACCCAGATTGATACAATAATCGGCATCCCTACGACCTTGCGGCACCAGTGTGGCAGAACGATAACGTGCATTGAGCTGCATCATATAATGTTTGAACGGCATGAAGTTGGCATTGAACAACGTGCTCCACGAGAAAGTATTCCTGTGTCGTGAAAAGCCCAACTTTTCTGCATTGATCTGATTGAAATATCCGTTTGCATTCCAGTTAAAAGAGAGCCAACGATTGATAGAATAACTCCAGATCAGCTCCAATCCTGCATTGTGACTCTTATCCAGATTCTCTTTAGTAGTCAGCAGTACGCCACCGTCTATATAGCGTGATACTTCGGTAATCTGATTGGTAAGATAGCGATAATAGACTGTAGTCATCAACGATGCATTTGTATCATTGTGCCACAGCCATCCCGCCTCCACCGAATGTATCTTTTCCGGTTTCAAATCAGGATTACCTGCCGAAAGACTGAGTGGATTGATACGCTCGGCAAATGGATTCATATCATTACCTTCGGGACGGTTCACACGAAGGCTATAGCTTAGTTGAAGTTCATTGTGCTCATTCAGTTTGCGGGAGGCATGTAATGTTGGATAAATATTGGTATAGTACTGCCTCGTGATGCTGTCAAGAGAATAAAGATTGTTCCGGATATCAGCATATTCTCCACGCAGTCCGGCCATAAGACTCCACTCTCCCGGATTCATTTCTAAAGTAGCGAAGAAAGAATGAAGGGTGCGATGATGGGTAAAATCACTTGTGCGGTCAAGATCAGGAATGAAAGCCGCACCATCCCAATTCTCCACATGATAATTCTGTTCGGCACGAAGCGCCTCCAGTTCATAACCTGCCGAGAGTTTTGTCCGTTCCGACAAATGATGCTGCCAATGCACTTTTCCGATATGCAGATAATTGGCATCCCATACCCACTCATTATCTTTGGTGTCATTCTCCATTTGCATGGTAGAATATTCATTCTGTTCGTCTTCACTTTCGGAAGAATAAGTATAGTTCACGCTCCATTCATTTCCCTTTCCATAGGTGTGGGTATAGAGAAAGTTTCCTTCCCACATATTCTCCCTGGCATCAGCCCTGCGATTGCGAAAATAAAAATCTTCCAAATGATGATTTATATCTTCCGTAACAGATTCTATACGCTCACTTCGCAGGAAATGACGGCGATTATAGCTTCCTGAAATTTCCATGACATCATGAGTCGAAAGGTTTGCTCCCATTCCAAGTCGTAATGTGTGCGACACGGGACGACCTGTGCCGAGAGTCGTCTGGTTAATGTATTCCGTGGGCGATGTACGATTGTCAAAAATACTACGGTCATAGCGATCTTGCCGGAAAGCATAACCGCCAAAGAAATTCATCCCATTGATGCCGTAATTCAAATTCACTCCGGCATTGTAACGGTCGTGGTTACCGGTATTCGCCGTCAAAGTGCCATTCAGTCCCGCCTTGCTCTCCTTTTTCAATACGATGTTGATAATACCGCTCACACCATCGGGTTTATACTCTGCCGAAGGATTAGTAATTACCTCGATACGTTCGATACTGTTTGCGGCAAGTTGATTCAGAGCATCAGTCCGTGTCCTGCCGCTCATCAGTGCGGATGGTTTCCCATTAATAAGGATAGTCACATTCTCATTACCACGCAGACTGACCGTACCTTCCAAATCCACCTCTACCGAAGGAATATTCTGCATCAACTCGCTTGCCGAACCTACCGAACTCATCAAATCCTGTCCGACATTAAATACCTTACGATCCAGTTTGGGCACAAAAGTGGATTTTCGCCCGGCTACCACCACCTCATTCAACACTTGACCTTTATCGTCAATCCACAATACACCGACATCAACCGTCTGATTACCATTACCCACAGTGAACATTTCAGATTGTGTTTCACCATAACCGACATAACTACCCACCAGATAATAACGACCCGTTGGCACATCTTCCAGATGAAAGCATCCGGTAGAATCTGTCATAGCTCCCGTCACAAGTTTTTTTGTTGTCGCCTCGTACAAAGCTATCGTGGCAAACTCCACCGGTGCTTTATTCGTTTTACCACTTAAGATTCCTGTCACTTTACTGCCATTTCCTGCAGCGAATACAATCGTAATCCAACAAATGACCACGATGCCTAAAACAAATCTTTTCATACCTTTTCTTTCTTTTATCTCAAAATTCTGAGGCAAAAGTAAAAGGCAAATTAGAAGACATTTTGAATTTTACCGGGGGAGACAATCTTTTTGAGGAGATCTTTTAGGATACGTCAACTGATTATCGAAAAGCCGTTAACGGAATTCATTCATTTCCCATTAGAGGAATTTACAACTGTATAGCGAGCTATTTTCCTACTACGACTGAGGATAGTTCCCATTAGGACTGAAGGTACTTCCCACTACGACTGAAGCCACTTCCCACTAGGACTGAACTCGTGTTCCACTACGACTGATCTTAGTGGAACACCAAGTGCATTATCACACAGACAGTTACATCCTTTTCAGCACTCCTATATAGCTCATATCGGAAAAGGAATGAATAAGACTCACCACAGATTACACAGATTCACACAGATTTATTAATCTAATAATCAGCAAAATAGGATCTGTGTCAATCTGTGTAATCTGTGGTGAATTAATTCATAACCGAAAAGCTTTGAAATAATTTCACCAACAAATTACCTAAAATGCACTGAAAATACATGGTGATTCTCTTCGAAAACGTACTGCAACCTCCAACCATGATAGTCGCAAATAGCTTTCGCAATAGAAAGTCCAAGTCCATTCCCGGACGTCTTTGTATCATCAGAACTGAAACGCTGGAAAAGCGTACGGGCATTAAGAGATACTCCATCCGCCGGATTACTGACCGTAAAATAGCTATTGCAAAGCAAAAGTCTAATCTCTCCATTCATTGCAGCAGTATGGCGAATGGCATTGACAACAAGGTTATTCAGCAGGCAACTTAACAGAATTGTGTTCACATTGTGCACAACATGGCACGTACGCTGGTCAAGGAATGAAATGTTCAAATCACTGTGCAGTACATTGTAAGTAGGCATTGACTCACGAATAAAGCTGCCTAAGTCGACCTCCTCCATCTCTGTGTACTGTGAATTCTCTATTTTTGCCAAGAGTAGTAAATTGCGATTCAAATGTTCCATCCGGGTATTGAGGTCGTAAAGATCGGAAACAAGACTCATTGACCGCTCGTCCAGTTCTTCCTGCATCAACAAGTCCAGTTTACTGCGAATAATAGAAATAGGTGTTTGGAGTTCATGCGAAGCATTCTCGGTAAACTCTTTCTGTATACGATAAATCTCCTTATCTTTCTGCATCAGCTTTGCCAACGAATTGTTGAGTCGGGCAAATTCTTTTATTTCGGTTTTCTGAAACTGAGGCACTGCACTTTGCGCCAAGTTGAACTGTTCTGTCTTCTGCAACGTATCATCAAACGGCAACCACAGGCAATGTGTAATGAAACGCATCATAATAAACAAAGCAAGGCTCAAGACCAGAAAAATAAGCAGGAACTGAAGCATCATTCCCACCATAATATCCCGTTCTAAATCAATATGTGGAATAGACGTCCCCAATTGCACCGCCTCGATAATGTCTATCATATCCTCCGCATAGAAATACTTGGTGAGCAGGAAAAACAAGGGAGTGGCTAGTATAAAGATTGCCACCGTACAGACAAGGAACTGCGAGAGTGTTTTATGCAAAAGACTTTTCATGATTCTATAGCCCATTTATATCCGGTTCCATAATATGTCTTAATGCAATCTGCCATACCCACATCCGCCATTTTCGCTTTTAAGTTTTTGATGTGGGCATAGACGAAGTTAAAGTCATTCATCATATCCGCCATGTCCCCGCTAAGATGTTCAGCCAATGCACTCTTAGAAACAACACGACGACGGTTTTCAATGAGGAATAACAGAAGTTCATATTCTGTTTTGGTCAAATCAAGCGTGACAGTTCCGACACTAACCACCTTACCAAGCAAATCAATACTTATCGGACCATTCTGTAAAGTGTTGCTGTTCGTAAAACATTTCCTCCTCAACAAAGCAAAAATACGCATACTCAATTCCGGCAGATGAAAAGGCTTGGCTAAATAATCGTCCGCACCGATCTTCAGTCCCGCCACTTTATCGTCTAAAGAATCCTTTGCCGACACGATGATAACTCCCGTCTGAGGCGATGTACTTTTTATTTTTCGCAGCACATCCAATCCATTTCCTCCGGGAAGCATTAAATCCAGCAAGATACAGTCATATTCGTAGAGTTCTACCTTCATGGCAGCCTCAGCAAAGGAAAAGGCTTGTTCGCACAGATAATCTTCCCGACACAGAAAGCTCACAATGCTGTCGGACAACTCACGTTCATCCTCTACTATCAATAATTTCATAGTTCCTAATTTTAAATACAGACACAAATGTATCGGAGAATTCTGTAGAAATTCTGAATGAAAGGAGTTTATTGCATGTAGGATTAAAGCTATAAAATAATCCGGTCCTCTTTCTGTCGCACAAAGCAGTCTGAAAGCAATGAAGCAAACGGAGTATCATACGTCCGCGCCTTGAACGAACATCCTTTGACACATGCACAACACTTTATGCACTTTTCGGCAATCGTATTACATTCGTCACCTTTCAGGATAGCTCCCGAAGGACAATGTACAGCGCAAACGCCACAATGCGTGCAAAGTTCCGCATTCACTTCCGGTACACGCGGCAAAGGAACACCACTTTTACGCAACTTTATCACCCGGCGCAGAAACTTGAACAAAGGCAGAAAAGGCTGGCGCGGGCGCTGGATACGGTTCACATCCACCGGATACAAGTGTTCCATATCAACGGCGGCATTTATTTTCGTCTGTATCTTCGCACCAAATTCCTCCGCATATTGCAAATCATTTGCATCCGGACGCCCTGGGGCTATTGGATTTTGTTCTGTACTATACGAATGTTCTCCCACAAAAGTAGCCCCGGCAATAACTTTGAAACCCTGGGCAGAAGCAAATGCGTCCAATTCTATCAAAGCCTTTTCATACGCGCGGTTACCATAGACTACTACCAACACAACTGGAGATCCTGACGCACGAATACCCTGCAAACGTTCCATAGCCAAAGGAGCTACCTTGCCACCATACACTGGCACAGCAATAACAGTCAGTGTATTCTCCGGAATATCTACCTCAGCAGTATGCAGTGTTAAATTCGTAGTAACAACATTTGTTAATCCTGTTCCGCGAACAATTGCCTCGCCAACTTGTTTAGATGTACGAGTAGGCGAAAAATAGATGAAATGAACTTCGTTTATATCCATAAATATATGCGCTTTTTCTTGGTTTATCAAGCAAAGATAAAGTTTTAAAATTAAAAAAAAGACGAATTGTTTATGAAACCAAAAATATTTATTACCTTTGCACCGTTGAAACATTCTGTAAACTCCTAAGTGCGGGTAGCTAACAGTTTTCCGGTTCAATAATAAATATCCCATAATCATTATATTAAATAAAGGTATATTTGCCACGTTGCTTGTGACGACAACCGCAGCCGTGTGAACATATCTGTCCAATAACAAAAGAAATTTTAAACCATTCACATATATACTGTATGTATAATATCATTCAATTGAACGACAAAAATTTGTCGGAACTTCAATCTATTGCCCAAGAACTGGGTATTAAAAAGACAGACTCACTAAAAAAAGAAGAACTTGTTTACAAGATACTTGATGAACAAGCCATCGCAGGTGCTACCAAAAAGGTTGCTGCTGAAAAGCTGAAAGAAGAGCGTAAAGTGGATAGACAACAAAAACGTACCCGCGTAACCGTAAAAAAAGAGAGTACTGACAAAGTCTTCACCGCCAACAAAAATGGCGACCTCACTAAGGCAAAAGCTGAAACCACAGTTGCAACTGCCAAGGTACAACCAGTAGCTGAGGCAACAAAAGCACCGGTAGCTGAGAAAGCTCCTGAAGCAGTTGTAACCACTGCATCCGCTCCCGAAAAAGCCGAAGACGCTACTCCAAAACGTAAACCGGGGCGTCCGCGCAAAACCAAGACGGAAGAAAAAGCTCCCATACCCGCACCTATGCCTGTTGCAAAGAAGGAAGAGCCTAAAAAAGCTGAACCTGAATTGAACTTTGAAACCGAAGCACCTAAAGTAGTTAAGAAAGTCGTAATAGAGGACAGTCCTATCTTATCAGAACCCGAAGATGACTTCATTCCCATCGAAGATCTCCCGACTGAGAAAATAGAGCTCCCTTCAGAACTGCTGGGCAAATTCGAAGCTACCAAAGCCGAGACTCCTATAGCACCCGTAGCAGAACCCACGCCTGCAACCGCACAACGCCCACGCCTTCGTCCTCGCGACAATAATAATACTCCTTATAATAATAACAACAATAATAATCGTAATAACAACCCGCGTCCTGTTCAGCAACAACGTCCCGCGCAGCAAAATGCTGGTGATAACTATGCTCCTGTGCAAGAACGCAGACCGGTAATTGAGCGCGAAAAAGTATACGAATTCGATGATATCTTGACCGGTACCGGTGTACTGGAAATTATGCAGGATGGTTACGGATTCCTTCGTTCTTCCGATTACAATTATCTTTCTTCACCGGATGATATTTACGTATCACAATCCCAAATTAAATTGTTCGGACTGAAAACAGGTGACGTTGTGGAAGGTGTAATTCGTCCGCCGAAAGAAGGAGAAAAATATTTCCCATTGGTAAAGGTAGGAAAAATCAATGGACGTGATCCGGCTTTCGTACGTGATCGTGTGCCATTTGAGCATCTTACTCCGTTATTCCCCGATGAAAAATTCAGATTATGCAAAGGTGGCTACTCCGACTCCATGTCTGCCCGTGTAGTAGATCTCTTTGCTCCTATCGGTAAAGGTCAGCGTGCATTGATTGTGGCACAGCCTAAAACCGGTAAGACCATCCTGATGAAAGATATAGCCAATGCAATTGCAGCAAATCATCCGGAAGTTTACATGATCATGTTGCTTATCGACGAACGCCCCGAAGAAGTAACCGACATGGCTCGTACCGTAAATGCCGAAGTAATTGCTTCAACTTTCGATGAACCAGCCGAACGTCACGTAAAGATTGCAGGTATCGTACTGGAGAAAGCAAAGAGACTTGTAGAATGTGGCCATGATGTCGTTATCTTCCTGGATTCTATCACTCGTCTGGCACGTGCTTACAATACGGTATCCCCGGCTTCCGGCAAAGTTCTTTCAGGTGGTGTGGACGCCAATGCACTACACAAGCCCAAACGTTTCTTCGGTGCCGCCCGTAATATTGAAAATGGTGGTTCACTCACTATCCTGGCTACTGCATTGATTGATACCGGTTCTAAAATGGACGAAGTTATCTTCGAAGAATTCAAAGGTACAGGTAACATGGAGTTGCAACTCGACCGCAACCTGTCCAACAAACGTATTTTCCCTGCAGTCAACATTGTTGCTTCCAGCACTCGTCGTGATGATCTGTTGCAGGATAAGCAAACATTGGATCGCATGTGGATACTCCGCAAATATCTGGCTGATATGAACCCGATAGAAGCTATGGATTTCGTAAAAGATCGTATGGAAAAAACCAAAGACAACGACGAATTCCTAATGAGTATGAACAGCTAAAACTGAAGCCAAAGGATATAATCAACAAGAAATAGGATTAAATATACAAAAAGGACGAGACATTTTCGGATATCTCGTCCTTTTTAGTTATTTTTGTCGCAATTAATCACATATCATTGTATAAACGTATTAGTTAATAAGGTGAAGCTCAGTAAAACGATCATACTATTATTGTTGATGTTATTTTACGGTACTTCCTATATCCTGTCTGCAAGCAAGGATTCGGAAGATGAGCGTATACATCTTATGGAATACCTGATGGATAATAACTTAGGTTATTCTCAGGAAGTCAGATTAAGAGATATCGCCCAATGGGAAAATGAACTTGTAGAAGTATTCCGTAGCAGAAAGGACTATAAATACATGTTCCTTATGCAGCAGATGGCTGTATATGCCCTCGTTTCAGACGGCCACATCAACGAAGCGTTGGAAAAAGCAAATGTTATGCTGAAACAGGCCACTCAAATGAAATACGATATCGGCATAGCCATAGCCCATTATGCAATAGGAGATACTTATCTTAATGCCAACATGAATAATGAGGCTATCGAAGAATACGAAATAGCCATGCAGAAATTGCATAAAGTATCCGACTCCGAAAAATTACAGGAAAAAGTCTTGATTCAACTAATTCCAACCCTCATCAGAATGGGGAGGATGGATGAAGCTAAAGCCCATTTGGATCAAATGGAACAAATGAATGATTACCAGCACAGCCGTTTCATAGAAAATATCTTCCAAGCATATTATTACCTCCATAATAATGATATGGATAAAGTCCGGAAATATATTCAGGAAGCAGAAGAATGGTATGAATACTATCCGTTTTATTTTCATAGTTCTATCTTGAAATATATACAAGCTGAATATGCCAAAAGAATTGGAGATGACGAACTAGCTATCAAATTATATAATGAACTGACTATAAATACCAGCAGTGCCAATGTCTATAACAGATATCTAAAAATGAAGAATTCACTGGCACAACTGTATACCAAACAAAGCAGGCCTAGAGAGGCATGTGCCATTTTTCAAGACATCAATATTGCACGAGATTCTATCAATGCCCGTAACTATTCTACCCAGATAAATCTGTTGCGAACCATATATCAGGTGGACCGTCTCGAGATGGATAATCAAAGCGAGCGAAGCCGTCTGCTTTTTTATTCAATTATAGGTTGTATCCTCATTCTAGGCATATCTATTGTATCCGTACTTTATATTCGTAAAATCAATGCACGCTTGATTGCATCTCAACATAAATTGGAAAAAGCCCGGCAAAGTGCTGAGAACTCCATTCGTACCAAAAGTCTTTTTCTGTCGAATATGAGTCATGAAATACGTACTCCACTAAATGCCTTGTCCGGTTTCTCATCTATTCTGACCGATGCTAATATTGACATCGGAACCCGACAACAATGCAATGAAATCATTCAGCAAAATTCAGACTTACTTTTGAAGCTGATAGACGATGTTGTTGACCTTTCCAGTTTGGAAATCGGGAAAATGCAATTCCAGTTTGGAAACAGCGATGCAGTAGCTATTTGTCGCAATGTAGTGGATACGGTAGAGAAGATAAAGCAAACATCCGCCACAGTCCTATTCCAAACGTCTCAGGAAAAAATGGAAATCTATACGGATGAGGCACGCCTCCAGCAGTTACTTATCAATCTGTTGATTAATGCAACCAAATTTACCACAGAAGGTAGCATAACCTTATTATTGGAGAAAGAATCAGAAGAAATGACTGTGTTTTCGGTTACAGATACCGGTTGTGGGATCGCCCCGGAAAAACAGGGACAGATATTTAACCGTTTTGAAAAGCTGAATGAGAATGCCCAAGGCAGCGGATTGGGACTCTCTATCTGTCAATTAATTGTAGAACGTTTCGGCGGAAGAATATGGATAGATCCTGAATATAAGGATGGTTCCCGCTTCTTGTTTACTCATCCAATTCACTCTACCAACAGAAAGGAGGCAGCGCAATGAAACAAACCTTGTTAATACTCGCTCTTTTCCTACAAAGTATCCTCGCATTTGCAGAAAATATAACAGAAAAATCATCTGTGGCAGACAGTCTGTTAATCGAACTACGTGCACTTCCGCATGACACCACAAGATTAAAATTACTTGAGAAACTCGTGCTTACCGAACAAAACTCTCCGCATTATATAGAATATGCTGAAGAAATGTTCAACGAAGCACAGTACCAAAAGAATCCTAAATATATATGTAGCAGTACATATTTCAAAATATTGTACTATTATAATAAGAATGAGGTCGATAGTGTCAGTAAACTGGTGAACTACGTGAAACCCATTGCTGAACGCATGGAGTTTTTCAGGTTGTACTTCAATGCACAAAAATTGCTTATTTATACTTATACATATAAGGAAAAATATGAATATGCCATCAATGAATCATTAAAAATGCTTGAGAAAGCAGAAGAACTGAATAACACAGACGGCCGTATAGCTGCTTATTCATGTCTGGCAAGTGCATACCATGAAACCAACCGTACAAAAGAAGAAGGAGAAGCGCTTCGAAAAGCTCACAAATATGTTTCGGAACAAACAACCAGCAGTACACAGTTTAATGTTCTGAATCAATTAATTGTATTCAGTAAAGACCAGAAAGACTATTCAAGCCTGAAGACGTATCTGAAAGAAAGCAAACAGCTATTGCAAAAAATGCTTAGTTTAGATCCGGATATGTATGAATCATATTTCAATCTTTATCTATTCTCAGAAATTTTTCAAACTTACTATTATACAGGGATAGGAAAGACAGACTCGGCTAAATATCATATAGAAGAAGCTCAAGACTTCATAACTCCGCAGAGTTATATTCCCTATATGGCCCTGTATTATGATGCAAGTGCGGAGTATTACCGGCATACAAAAGATTATCAGGCTGCACTTCTCTATATAGATTCTGCTCTGATAAAGATGAAACAATTTGAATCTGCCCAAATGGAGTATGCCAAACAATTATCGCGGAAAGCTGACATTCTGCAAGAAATGGGTAAATATGCAGAAGCCCTGCCACTGTACGAAAGTTCCAATCATATTCAGGATTCACTGACTGCCGCCATATCAGCTAAACAACTGGAGGAAATCAAAGAAATACATCATCTGAACCAATTGGTATGGGAGCGTGGAAAACTAAGAAATCGTGTACAAACCAGTATTCTTTTGAGTCTCGGAATCATTTTGATCTTATGTATCGGCTATATGTTCCGCATCAATCTGATACGAAAAGCACTAAAGATATCAGAAAAAGAAACTCATAAAGCCACACGACAGACAGAAGAAGCCAATGAAATGAAGAATCGTTTCCTCTCCAATATGAGTCACGCCATCCGTGTTCCCCTAAACGGAGTATTGGGGTTCTCACAAATCATAGCAAACGAAGCGGAAATAGACGATCAAACCCGTAAAGAATATGCGGAAATTATTCAGCAAAACACGGATCAGCTAATGCGTTTAGTCAACAATGTCCTTGATTTGTCGCGCCTGGAAGCCGGTATGATGAAATTCCAAATGAGTAATTATGACATCGTACAGCTCTGCAACGATGCTGTAGGAATGGCACATATGCAGAATTCTACCTTGCATACTCATTTCATCAGTAACATTGACGAATATATCATCCATACAGACACAAACCGGTTCATGCAATTCGTTGTCAGTATTCTAACTTGTCCATTCGCTTCTTTCAAAGAAGAACGCGATCTCAACTTCACTCTGAACAAGAACGGAGAAATATTACGTTTTAAAATCACCAACTGCCCTCTCGCAGACCTCAAATATGCCAATCAAGACTCCGCTTTGCGTAATGATGTCAACCGTCTGTTTATAAAACACTTTGGCGGTACATATCAAGTAATCCCCGATAGCAAAGAAGGTCCAACTATTCTTTTCACTTATCCCGCTACCTCGGTTGAATAATATTATTGCCTTAAATGAAGGTAGATACGTGGATTTTTTGTACTTTTGCGCCTCAATAAGAGTAATTTGTAATTTATAAATAGAATTATATCATCATGTTCGATAATTTAAGCGAAAGACTGGAAAGGTCGTTTAAAATTCTGAAAGGTGAAGGAAAGATCACCGAAATCAATGTTGCGGAAACCCTGAAAGATGTGCGTAAAGCACTGTTGGACGCTGACGTAAACTACAAAGTAGCCAAAACTTTCACTGATACTGTTAAGGAAAAAGCATTAGGACAAAACGTGCTGACAGCTGTAAAGCCCAGTCAGTTGATGGTAAAAATCGTGCACGATGAACTGACTCAATTGATGGGTGGCGAAACAGCAGAGATTGATTTGGAAGGAAAGCCGGCAGTTATTTTGATGTCCGGTCTGCAAGGTTCCGGTAAGACAACTTTCTCAGGTAAGCTGGCACGAATGCTGAAAACGAAAAAGAACAAGAAGCCATTGTTGGTGGCTTGTGATGTATACCGCCCTGCCGCTATTGAACAGTTGCGCGTACTAGCTGAACAAATTGGAGTTCCAATATACTCTGAACCTGACAGCAAGAATCCGGTGAAAATTGCTGAAAACGCCATTCAAGAGGCTAAAGCCAAAGGATACGATGTAGTTATTGTCGATACAGCCGGACGTCTGGCAGTAGACGAAGAGATGATGAACGAGATTGCCGCTATTAAAAAAGCAATCAATCCAAACGAAATCCTATTCGTAGTAGACTCCATGACCGGCCAGGACGCTGTAAACACAGCAAAAGAGTTTAACGAACGACTTGACTTCAACGGTGTTGTACTAACTAAATTAGATGGTGACACCCGTGGTGGTGCCGCTCTTTCCATTCGTTCGGTGGTGAACAAGCCGATCAAGTTTGTGGGTACAGGTGAAAAACTGGATGCTATTGATCAATTCCATCCCTCACGTATGTCAGACCGTATCCTTGGTATGGGTGACATCGTTTCATTGGTGGAACGTGCCCAGGAGCAGTACGATGAAGAAGAAGCAAAACGCCTGCAAAAGAAGATTGCCAAGAATCAATTCGATTTCAACGATTTCTTGAGTCAGATTGCACAGATCAAAAAGATGGGCAACCTGAAAGACTTGGCTTCTATGATACCGGGTGTAGGTAAAGCTATTAAGGACATTGATATTGATGATAATGCATTTAAAAGTATTGAGGCTATCATCTATTCGATGACTCCGGCAGAACGCAGTAATCCGGCTCTTCTGAACGGTTCGCGTCGTCAACGCATTGCCAAAGGTAGTGGTACGAATATTCAAGAAGTAAACCGTCTGTTGAAACAATTTGACCAAACCCGCAAGATGATGAAAATGGTAACGGGTAGCAAGATGGGCAAAATGATGCCGAAGATGAAATAATAAAGATAAACTGCAAGCATACCAATCCCGCTAATTTCATATTTTAAATGAAGTCAGCGGGATTGTTGTTATATTCGGTTATTTGCTCTATATTTGCGATACTCTTTTAGACCCCTAATACAAGATAAATTATAATCAAAACAAAAATATTTATATGACATTAATTGATGGAAAAGCAATCTCTGAACAAGTAAAACAGGAGATTGCTGCAGAAGTAGCAGAAATTGTAGCAAAAGGTGGCAAATGCCCTCACCTTGCTGCAATTCTTGTAGGCCACGATGGTGGCAGCGAAACGTATGTTGCTGCCAAAGTGAAAGCATGCGAAGTTTGTGGATTCAAATCCAGCCTCATCCGTTATGAAGCGGATGTTACGGAAGAAGAGCTCCTTGCTAAAGTACGTGAATTAAATGAAGATGCAGATGTTGACGGATTTATCGTACAACTCCCATTACCCAAGCATATCTCTGAGCAAAAAGTGATTGAAACTATCGATTATCGTAAAGATGTAGACGGATTTCATCCCATCAATGTAGGTCGCATGTCCATAGGATTGCCTTGCTATGTATCAGCAACCCCTAACGGTATTCTTGAACTACTGAAACGCTATCAAATAGAAACTTCGGGTAAGAAGTGTGTAGTATTGGGACGTAGTAATATCGTCGGTAAACCAATGGCTGCACTGATGATGCAGAAAGCCTATCCAGGAGATGCTACTGTAACCGTATGCCATAGCCGGAGCAAAGATCTTGTAAAAGAATGCCAGGAAGCCGATATCATCATCGCTGCATTGGGACAACCCAACTTTGTGAAAGCTGAAATGGTAAAAGAAGGTGCCGTAGTTATTGATGTAGGTACTACACGTGTACCGGATTCTACAAAAAAATCAGGCTTCAAACTGACTGGAGATGTTAAGTTTGACGAGGTTGCTCCGAAATGTTCATTTATCACTCCTGTGCCGGGTGGTGTAGGACCGATGACCATCGTTTCTTTGATGAAGAATACATTGCTGGCTGGCAAGAAAGCAATATATCAATAATAAAAATACCGAATACCGGAAGGAACCTCTTGTGACAACTTGACTCCTTTCGGTATTTATTTTATCCAGTGGAACCTTAATCCGCTCAAAGTCATGAGACAGACAATCCCTCTTGCATTACTTTTCTTCTTTATATCGTGTTGTAGCACAGCACAGGAACAAGTAGTACCGGAATCCACTGATACAATCCCCCCTGCAAAAATCACTCTATTATTTGTAGGTGATCTGATGCAACACCAAGCCCAGCTTGACGCCGCGCATACAGATAAAGGGACCTATGACTACTCTCCCTGCTTCTCTCTAGTAAAAGAGCAAATCAGTGGAGCAGACATCGCTATCGGCAATTTAGAAGTACCTATCGGTGGAAAACCTTATAGTGGTTATCCGGCTTTCTGTGCACCTGATGAATATTTATATGCCATTAAAGAGGCCGGTTTCAATGTTCTGTTAACTGCTAACAATCATTGTCTCGACCGCGGTAAAAAAGGTTTGGAACGTACAATCCTAATGTTAGATTCCTTACGTATCCCCTACACCGGAACTTATAGAAATGAAGAAGAACGCCGTCAACGATACCCATTACTCATTCACAAAAACGGTTTTCGAATTGCCCTTCTTAACTATACCTATGATACCAATGGGGTTAAGCCATCCTCTCCCAACATAGTGAACTATATTGATAAGAAAATCATGTTACAGGATATCGATACAGCACGAACATGGCAACCTGACGTTATCATTGCCTGTATGCATTGGGGAAACGAATACCAATCGCTACCCAGTCGCGAACAGCAACAATTGGCTGATTGGTTATTGAAACAGGGCGTTACCCATATCATCGGTAGCCATCCTCATGTTATACAACCCATGGAACTACGCACGGATAGCATTACCGGAACACAACACACTGTAGTATATTCTTTAGGGAATTTCATCTCCAATATGAGTAAAGTAAATACTGACGGAGGACTTATTTTCACATTAGAATTAGAAAGAGACACCACAACATCTACCTCCACACAAGTTCGAGTACAACGTTGCGGATATAATTTCGTATGGACAGCACGTCCCAATTTCACCAAAGAAAAAAACTATGTGCTTTATCCCACAGATTCCACATCTATTTCAAAGCTCCCGGAAGCTGCACGTAACCATTTGAATATCTTCGTCAAAAACTCCCGAAAGCTCCTCCAACAGCACAATGTAGGAATTAAGGAGAATAAAAAATAATGCAGATTTCAATAAAATATTTCGCCAAATATTTGCAGTATCAAAGATAATACCTATCTTTGCACCGCGTTTGAGAAATGACGCAAACATGGTGACTGTAGTTCAGTTGGTTAGAGCGTCAGATTGTGGTTCTGAATGTCGTGGGTTCGAGTCCCATCAGTCACCCAAAGAAATCCTGTAAGTTTATGACTTACAGGATTTTTTGTTCATAACACTTTACTATCCTCTATGTTAAAGTTTACTATTCCGACCAGCCCCCAACAAATATTAACCACGATAATCATAAAGTTCCGGGAATTTGCATACATTTGCACCACACTTATAAAAACATCATAGGTGCAATAATAAACATGGAAAATGAACTTCTGTCGCTCATTCCTGAATATATACCTTTAGGGCTCGGCGTATATGATAAAGATGGATATCTGAAATACGCCAATGACACTACACTAAAAATGTTCGGTGTAACTATGAAGGATATTTATAATATTAATATCTTCGATGACCCTAACATCACGGCAGAAGATAAAACTCTCCTAAAGCAGGGGTTGAACGTCTCTTTTGAAACCGATTATGATTTCGATCTTTGTGAAAACTTCTACGAAACACCCATCAAAGGAATCAAAAAATACTTTGTTACCAAAGTAACTATCATGCGCGATCCCGTAGGAAATCGTCAAGGCTATTTACTAGCCTGTGAAGATATCACCGTAAAGAAAGCACAAGAGCGGGAAATTATTGAAAGCTACAAGAAAATAAAAGCAACACAAAAGGAATTATCACTAGCCTTGAATGCTGGGAAGCTATCCTCATGGAACTACAATATAAAAGAGGGTCTGTTTTGCAAATTCGATGTTCATATCGAAAATATTGAGAAAAGATCATTGCAATCCATATATGAGAGCATTCATCCCGATGACAGAAATAAATTCATGGCATTACTGGAAGCTGTTGCTCATAAACAGAAACTCCCGGAAAACAGGATTATATTAAGAGTTCTGGAAAACAATGCAACAGATTATAGTTACTCCAGCTTTACCTACAGTGCAGTAGAAGATGAAGCAGGCAATGTAGTGGTCATCACATTTATTCAACGGGATATTACTGAAGACATTATATACCAGCAAAATCTGATTACAGCCAAAAACAAAGCAGAAGAAGCGGGCAAATTGAAGTCCACATTCCTCGCTAACATGAGTCACGAAATCCGTACTCCACTCAATGCAATTGTAGGATTCTCTGAATTGCTGACCGAAACGGATGATGCGGAAGAAAAATTTGAATATAAACAACTGATTGAAACCAACAGTGAGATACTCCTGAAATTAATCGGGGACATTCTCGATCTATCAAAAATTGAAGTTGGCTCCATTGATATCAATCGTCAGAAACTGAATTTGTGCCAGCTTTGCGATGAATTATACCGGTCCTTCCAGCAACGGATTAAAAATCCCAAAGTTACCCTCAAACTCATCAATCCATATACCAAATGTGTGGCGAATTTCGACAAATATCGCTTTATGCAGATATTCACAAACTTTGCTACGAATGCCATTAAGTATACGCCACAAGGTGAAATTGTGATGGGATACGAATGTATGCCCGGACAGGTAAGAATCTATGTAAAGGATAGCGGCATCGGCATACCGGAGGAGAAAAAAAAACGTATCTTCAGTCGTTTCGAGAAATTAGATACTTTTGCCCAAGGAACCGGCTTAGGACTTTCTATCTGTAAAGCCATTGCCGATGCTACAGGCGGAGAAGTAGGCTTTAAATCCAAAGCCAACATAGGTTCTGAGTTCTGGTACATCGGATATACCGATGTCGAATATGTCGAAAAATCAGAGGTTGCAGACGAGGACTTAAATAACAAAAGTACAGAACACCTTTCCGCAGATTCCCCAGTAAAGATTAAAGATCTGAATATTCTGATAGCGGAAGATAATGACAGCAATTACCTGTTAATCAAGAAACTTCTTAAAGACAATCAACTAACCCGCGCCATAACCGGAGTAGAAGCTATCGAGAAAATCAAAGCCCAGACCTTTGACATCGTCTTTATGGATATGCGGATGCCGGTAATGAATGGACTGGAAGCAACTTCCCTCATCCGGGAATTCAACCAGACTACCCCTATTATCGCCCTTACTGCCAATGCATTCGACTCCGACAGAGAGAATGCATTAGCGGCAGGATGCAATCATTTCATGACCAAGCCCGTCAAAAAACGAGAATTGATGGATTTACTTTTCAGATATTTCAAACAACAACCCCAATAACAGGATTATTTCTGATTCAATTTACGTATCACTTTAGCAGGATTTCCCACAGCCAACGAGTCTGCCGGAATATCATGCGTAACCACTGAACCCGCACCGATTACACAACGGTCGCCAATAGTCACTCCCGGACAAATTGTCGCATGACCGCCAATCCAGCAACGTTCACCAATGGTTACCGGCAGACAATTCTCATAGGCATCCCTTTCGTCAGCATCAAGCGGATGTTGCGCTGTATAAATATGTACTCCCGGAGCAATCAGCGTTTTCCGGCCAATAGTAACTTTAGCACCATCCAAAATAACAGCACCGAAATTGATAAAAACTCCTTCAGCTGCATATATACCATCCCCATAATCGCAATAAAAGGGTGGTTCTACAAAAAAATCCGGAGCGGAATTCGGGAAAAGTGAACGGGTAACCTCCGGCATTTTAGAGGTATGATATTCAGTCACATTCAACTGATGCAGCTTCTTTTTTACTTCAGCCCGGTAGGCATACATTTCAGGAGTATGAGCATCGTAATGAAGCCCTTCGCGCATACACTTTAATTCTTCTTGAAGTGTTCTCATCTTAAAAATGATTTTATTATTAACTCGTTAAAAGCACTGCAAAGTTAGTATAAATTCAGGCACCTGTATGCCCATGTTTCTGTAAAAAAAGTAAATGCCCAAAACCATAAAAAAGGCTCAATTGTTATCTAAATATTCGGAATTATCAGGTGTACAACAAACAGTCTTTTAGTTTAAAAAAGTTGAAAGTAGATAATCCTACGCTTATTTTCTGTTTGCTGGCACTCGATTTGCGGATATTATTACAGAGTATTAACCAATATACTCCTGATATTAGTATGACAACATGTATAACTAAAAATAAATGATTATGGAAACAAACGAGAAATTAATTGCAGTCGTAGAAATCGGTGGTGACAAAGCAACTCAATTCTGGGCAAGAGCTGATGATTTGGCGCAAGCATACAATGAGAAATCAACGGATATAGTCTATTCAGTAAAGAAACTTCCTGATTCTGATAACCTCTTTCACTTCTTCGCTACCTCTAAAGAAGAAATGACGCAGGAAACCTTGTTGGAATGTAGCCGTGAGTTCCTGGATGAATTATTGACATTAGTTCCCAGCGAATGCGTCAGAATATCCGTTGTCGGACCTAAAGCAAGCTAAAAGAGCATACCGTAAACCGATAAAGCAAAGGATTGGGCAGGCAGAAAAGAGGCAGATAGGAATACATTCATTATCTTTGCAACTGTTTTTGTAAACCCAACCCTATATAAAATGAAGTTACTCTGGCTCGACCTCAACAGTTCATACGCACATTCTTCCCTGGCACTTCCGGCACTACATGCCCAGATTGCTGATAATACATCCATAGAATGGGATATCGTATCAGCCACTATCAATGAAAATGTAGGGCTGACTGTCAATGAAGTCTATCATCGCCAACCTGACATACTTGCCGCTACAACCTGGCTCTTCAACCATGAGCAATTGCTTCACATCCTTTCAAGAGTAAAAGCACTCCTGCCACAATGCTGCATTGTATTAGGTGGTCCTGAGTATTTGGGAGACAATGAATATTTCCTGCATAAGAACCTTTATGTCAGCTGTGTATTCAGAGGAGAAGGAGAAGAAGTATTCCCACAATGGCTCGTATGCCGGAACGAACAGGAAAAATGGGATACCATTCCCGGACTCTGTTACCTCGACTCCAACGGGCAGTACAGAGACAACGGCATAGCACGTGTACTGAAATTCTCTGATCTCATACCTCCCGAAAAAAGCCGTTTCTTTAATTGGAGCAAACCATTCGTACAGCTGGAAACGACACGAGGCTGTTTCAACACCTGTGCATTCTGCGTCAGCGGAGGTGAAAAGCCTGTACGTACACTTTCCATAGAAGCTATTCGCGAACGACTCCAAATCATTCATCAACATGGTATTAAAAACGTGCGTGTACTCGACCGTACTTTCAATTACAATACCCGCCGGGCAAAAGAACTGCTTGAGCTTTTTCTTGAATACCACCCTGATATACGCTTCCATCTGGAAATACACCCTGCACTTCTTTCCAAAGAACTGAAAGAAGAATTGAAACACTTGCCCGAAGGTCTGTTACACCTGGAAGCAGGCATACAAAGCCTGCGTGAACCTGTACTCGAAAAAAGCCGGAGGATGGGAAAGCTGACAGACGCATTGGAAGGTCTGAAATTCCTGTGTTCTCTCCCCAATATGGAAACACATGCCGATTTAATAGCAGGACTCCCACTCTACCATCTTTCAGAAATATTCGAAGATATCCGTGTTCTGGCAGCATACGGTGCAGGAGAAATACAACTGGAGTCTCTCAAATTACTCCCCGGTACGGAAATGCGTAGAAGAGCGGAAGAATTGGGCATCCAATATTCTCCCTTACCACCCTATGAAGTGCTTCAAACCCGCGAGATCAATGTAAGTGAATTGCAAACAGCCCGTCAACTCTCCCGCCTGCTGGATGGATTTTATAATACTCCAGCCTGGCAATCCATCACCCGTAAACTCATTCTGAAAGAAGAAAAATTCCTGTATCGGTTTCTGGAACACCTGATACAAATAGGTTTGATAGACCAACCGATAAGTCTGGAAAAACGAGGACTTATTCTGTATGAATTCTGTAAGCACAACTATCCGGAATATCAGTTAGAAGCCAGCATTGCCTGGATAGAGGCCGGCATGTCACTGAAAAAACTTCCGGCAGAAAAGGTAAAGACCAAACGGCAGGTTCCCCCGGAGAACTGGCAAGTACTGTATGGCCAATACAAAGAGAATCTCCGCCTTTGTTTCCTGCCTGTCAATGAGGAAACCAATCAAGGCTATTGGTTTGGTTTCGAATCGGAGATACAGAAGCCGGAACCCGTATTCAAAGCAATGAATTAACTGAAAAGATAAATGGAAGACAAGACCATAGAAAAAGTAGATTTCTCCATCGAGGAACTGGAAACAAATTATTATGAATGTACATTTGACAAATGTAACTTTTCAGATAAGCCTATCGGAAGAGTTATATTCGAAAAATGTACATTCAAAGAGTGCAACCTTTCATTAGTAAAAACCAGTAATACCTCTTGGTTGGATGTCCTGTTCACCGATTGCAAAATGACAGGCATCAACTTCAGCCTCAGCAACCGCTTCGGCTTGTCTGTGGAATTCCATAATTGTCTGTTGTCATACGCCCTTTTTACTGAGATGAAACTGAAAGGAACCCGTTTTATAGGGTGTGATTTGCAAAACACAGACTTTATGGAAACCGACCTTTCCAATGCAGTATTTAAAGATTGCGACCTCTGTTATGCTTCTTTCCATCATACCAACCTGGAGAAAGCAGATTTCACTACTGCACGCAATTATACTTTAAATCCTGCTGCCAACCGTCTGAAAAAAGCGAAGTTCTCCCGATACGGACTGGAAGGGTTGCTTACAGGATTAGGAATAGAAGTTGTCGATTAACTTCTCCTTGTATAACTTGGGAGTAGGTGCAGTACTACAAGGTAATGTAACCCAAACAGTTGTACCTACACCTACTTCCGAAGTCAACCCAATAGATCCACCCATACATTCCGCAATGGACTTACATATAGGCAACCCTAACCCAACTCCTTGTGTAAAAGAGTCCACTTTTTCAAAACGTTCAAAAATAACAGGCAATTTATCCTGCGGAATACCACATCCGGTATCCGTTACCTTTATCTCAATACCTTGTTCTGTAACGCCGTAAGTAATATCAATATACCCTTCCTGAGTATGCTTCAAAGCATTCGACAAGAAGTTATTCAATATCTGTTTCACACGCTTTGTATCCAGTTCAGCCATATAGCCCTGTCCCGGTTTATGAATACGGATATCCAGCCTTCCGGCTGCTTTCATCCTGTACTCGGTAGCACTTTCCATTATCAAGTCGGACAGACAGAACCACGTGGGATGCAGATCTATATACCCCGCCTCTATCTTCGAAATATCAAGAATATCATCCACTATTTTCAGTAGAAGCGCATTGTTGTGATTGATCAGATTACAAAATTCTTTCTTTTCCGCTATATCCTCAGTATCCGCCAATATGCTGGAGAAACCAACAATAGCATTCAAAGGAGTACGGATCTCGTGACTCATATTTGCCAGGAAAGCCGTCTTCAGTCGATTGGCTTCCTCTGCTTTGTCTTTCGCTTTCCGCAAATCGCTTTCCAGCTTTTTCCTTTCGTCAATAATCTGGGTGCCTCCAATCAGAATAGCAGGTTTTCCACCCTCATCATACTCATATATGATACCATAGATATTTCTCCAAGATAAAGTATTGTCCGCATTCTGGTATAAGAACTCTTCATCAATAAGCTTGGAACAACCTTTCTCCAATCCATCTATCGCTTCATAGATTCTTTTTCTGTATTCCGGCAATACATGCGACAGGTGCTCATCCACATCTACTACTACAGTTCCCTGCTCCCCTTTCTCCAGGTTTCCTTCCCAAATAATCTCTTTACGCTTCAAATCCCACTTCCATAGTTTCAGCTTAATTGCTTTCACCAGCAAGTGGTGTTGAAGACTTTGCTGTTTCAGTTGCTGTTGCTTCTGCTCCAATTCCTGCATCAAAAGATTATAAGGCTTCATTAGTTCCTCCTCACCATCAATATCAGGAAGACGGTTGCGAATTTTATTATATTTTTGGAAATAATAGACTGCCGCTATCAGTGAAACAATGAAAGCAAACAGAGTTATTAAATATAAAATATACGTCATGATTCAAGTTATCCTTATATATTGAATTACAAAGAAACCCAATTATAAGATACCCCCTAAGTTATATTTTCAATTGATTATTAAAAATAGTATCAAATGATATTAAAAAAAGTACTATACAACTAATATACAGGATTTTAAGAATCCATATCCTTTTGAGCATTCTTAAATTCCGAAGGAGTCATTCCCGTTCTTCCCTTAAACAACTGATGGAATGTAGGCATGCTGTTGATGCCTGATGATTCAGCAATTGCACGCAAAGTGTAATCGGGTTGTTCCTTCATTAAATGTATCGCATAATTCAGGCGCAGGTTATTGATATATCCGTTCAGGTTAGTGTCCGTATTCTCCTTTATCATCTTGGCAAAACGAGTATTATTCATGCGGACAATTCTAGTCAGCTCTTCTCTCGATAAGTCGGGAGAAAGATACATTTTATCCCGTTTTATAATATAATCCAGCTTTTCGAAAATCATCTTATTCATCTGCTTATCCTGCTCCTCGTTATCACCGGATTCGTCTTCCACTTTCTCTGGAAAAGAGAGATCTTTCTCTACACCCAGTTGCGAACGGTCCATTTCTTCCTGCATGGAAAATTGCTCGTTAATGCGTTTTACCAGCGCTTTATTTTTGTTTCTGATTACACAGTTTTGATGCCAGAGTCTCCACACAAAGAACAATGCCAGTAATGCGCCACTCAGAATACAAATTAGCGTAATGGTTCGTATCTTCAACTGAAACGCCTGTTCCGAGATGCGGGCTTCTTTCTCATTTACCTCGTAGAGTGTATCCAGTTCCAGTGCGGCATTCTGTTTCTCCCGCTGATAAATGCTATCTTTTATTGCAGCGATCACCCTTTGAAGATTTATGGCCGTTTTATAGTTCTCTAATTTAGTATTGGCCAATATTTCCAGATTCAGGATACTGAGATACTGGTTATTCAGTGTATCCTGCTGGCGCATCATTTTCTTAAAATCAAGGCAATTATCCAATACAGCCTGATATTGTCCCAATGCCAGTAAATAAGGAGCTATGTCGAACCTGCCATCAACAGTGGCAGAGGCATCCGTCGACTGATACTTCTTATAATACGCTGCTGCACGCTCCTTGTCTCCCGTTCTATGGAAAAGATAAGCCAGCTTGGAATATACATACGCAAATTGCTGGTCCAGTATGTCAGCACGGACTTCCGCTTGCCTACTTGTTTTGTCAAGCAGTTTTTCGCGCTGCAAACCTATTTCTATGGCATCATCCAGCCGCTTATCAGCAATCAGATAACCCATTTTCACCCCATAAAAATAGGAAAGCATAGTTTCATAGTCTTTACTTTTAGAATTATCGAGCAAATCAATGGCCTCATCAAATAGCTGGTATCCCTCTTCTTTGAATGTAAGCATCCTTTTGTTCTCTCCCATACAAAACAATAACTTACATTCAGACTGTATATCTTTAAGCTCACGCGCCAATTCCACACCTTGAATGGCATAGCGCATGCTCTCCTTGTAGTCACTTAACAGATGAGACAGTTCAGCCATAGATACCGTCATCTCCAGCAGATGCGAAGGGTCATTATGAAATAGAGAGTCACGAACATACGCCCTGCGGGTATAATGAAGAGCAGATTTATTTCTGTACATATTGCGATAGACCACACCACGCAGTTCGTCAACGATATTCAGAGGCATTGCACTGTTTGCTTCGGCTTCATCCAGCAACTGCAAGGCGCGGTCGGGCTCCGTCATGTAAATCTTCATAATATACTCCCTGGTATATTGTTCCGGCGCACGGTTATCCCCCCCTGCCCGGACAGGCAGAGATAGGAATCCCAATAAAAGGAAGCACAAGTAGTAGAAATGTCTCATAATATCTTTCTTATTCTTCTGTGTCTATTTTCTGATGGACTGCACAGTCTGCGCAAATGCCCTTGATAACGTAATTTATACCGGTCTGCATAAACCCTTCCGGAAGGTTGACCGTTGGAGCATGCACACTTCGAATGCAGTACGTCTTGTGGCACTGCTCACAATAGAAATGCATATGCTGGTCTTCCACCGTGCACATACAGCAATCTTCGCAAACCGCATATTTCAGCGAACCGCTTCCATCGTCCACTCCATGTATCAGGTGATGGGAAAGAAACAGGGTTAATGTCCGGAAGATAGTAGATTTATCAACCGTGTCGAGTTTATCCTCCAGGTCAGTCACGGACACGGCCCGCTTCATCTCCATCATAGTACGGAGAATCAGTAGCCGCATGGCCGTAGGCTTTATATCCCGCAGGGACAATTTATGCAAATATATTTCTTCCATATTTTTTAAAACTTCTTTCTCAATATACGGACTGAATTCAGCACCACCAACAAAGCTACGCCAACGTCAGCAAACACTGCCGCCCAAAGAGTGGCAAATCCGCAGGCACCCGCCAGCAACACCAACACCTTCACCGTAATAGCACCTACTATATTTTGCATCACTATCCGTCGTGTTGCCCGCCCTATAGAGATAGCGGTTGCAACTTTGGATGGCTGATCAGTCTGAATAACGACATCCGCGCTTTCAATGGCAGCGTCCGAACCTAACCCTCCCATGGCAATACCTACATCACTGAGAGCCAATACAGGAGCATCGTTCATACCATCTCCGACAAATGCGACAGACATACCCGGAACAGAATTGAGTTGTTCCAAATGAACGGCCTTATCTTCCGGCAATAAGTCACCGTAGGCTTTGTCAATTCCCAATTCCTTTGCAAAGATATTAACAATCTCTTGTTTATCCCCGGATAACATTTGAATATTATCTATTTTTAAAGCCTTTAATTTTTTAATAGCATCTACCGCATCCTCTTTCAGAGTGTCTGAAAGTAGCAGTTGTCCGGCATACTTCCCATCCACGGCACAGACCACTACCGTAGCTACATAATCCGCAAGTTCTTCGGGTACAGCTATCTGACGGTCAGTCAATAAACGGATATTACCGACAAGTACCTGATGGTGTTCCACCTCAGCTTCCAAACCGTATCCGGCCAATTCATTCAGAGAAGTCACAACCGCAGGTTTCACACCACGTCCGGAAGCATAGTGAACAATGGCTTGTGCCACAGGATGGGTACTTTTCTTTTCTACAGATGCCACTAAACTCAGTAATTCATCTTCGGGGATATCTGTCGCCTGTATGGATGTCACACGGAAACTGCCGGTAGTCAACGTACCTGTTTTATCGAATACAACTGTATTGATACGGGTTATGGCATCCAGATAATTACTTCCTTTAAACAAGATGCCTGTACGCGAAGCCGCTCCTATTCCGCCAAAATAGCCCAATGGGATGCTGATAACCAATGCACAAGGGCAGGATATCACCAGAAACACCAGTCCCCGATAGAGCCAGTCATTGAACACATAGTCAAATCCCGGATGCACAGCCGCAACAAGTGCAGGAAGGGCAACGATAACAAAAGCCAACAGGACTACAATCGGTGTATAGATACGGGCAAACTTCCGGATAAAAAGTTCCGCCGGTGCTTTCCGTTCCGCCGCATCCTGAACTAAAGTAAGAATACGTGCCAGAGTGCTATGATCATAAGGTTTCGTCACTTGTATACGCACCGCCTGTCCGCTGACAATCATACCGGCAAGCACCTCGCCTCCTTCGGAGACATTACGCGGCATACTCTCCCCCGTCAGTGCCGAAGTATCGAAGACGGCATAAGGATTTTGCAAGCTACCATCCAAGGGAACCCGTTCGCCGGGCTTCACTTCGATCACTTCTCCTACATTTACCTCACGGGGGGAAACTGTACTTAGTATCCCCTTTCGGTACACATCTACCTGTTCGGGACGTACATCCAGCAAATCTTTGATATTACGGGATGCCTGATTCACAGCCTTATCCTGCAACATCTCCCCGATGGAATAGAGTAGCATTACTGCCAGTGCTTCCGGATATTCTCCGATATAGAAAGCTCCAAGAGAAGCCAATGCCATCAGCGAAAACTCATTGAACCATTCTTTTTGCAAAATACTCTCCCAAGCTTCGCGCATCACAGGCAGTCCGACAGGCAGGAAGCCTATAAGAAACCAAAGGAACTCGATAACCGGATTAGCGAACCACATCCACTCCTGATGCTGGAAGATAATACCCAACAGAAGGAAGACACCGGACAACACCGGAGCCCACCACTTCTTAATGATAGATTTCTCTTTTTCTTTGCTCTGCGAATGAGTATGTGAACAACAACACTGACATTTACTTTCCATAATCTTTTTACTTTTTTAGTTGGTACAAAGGTAAGGTCTAGGAAATGCAACCGGGTTGCAAAGAACCCAATTGACAACTTATTATAAATTATTTCTGTAATTGCATAGAACTAAAATCTTATTCGCAAGAAACTAACTCTGTTTATGCACATTATTATTCTTACAACAAATATTATTATTTCTTACAACAGTTGTGCTTCTTTCTTACAATAGCTATTGTAAGAAAGAAATATAATTGTTGTAAGATTATTTTTTAGCACTTTCAAGAATAATTTCTTGTATCCCGGAGATTAAACGGATTGAAAAGAGGATAAGTTATTAAACATTCTCAAAAAGAGCAATCACTGTCAAACTTTTATTGAAGATAAATAGTTTTATATATAAATATAAACAACGAACCAATATGAAAAATGTAGTACTCATAGGAGCCAGCGGTTTTGTAGGAACCGCCATCCTGAATGAATTGCTGAACAGAGGCCACAAAGTAACTGCCATTGTACGCGACCCGGCCAAGGTGACCGCCAGCAATCCGAACCTGAAAGTCATTCAGGCAGATGTAACCGATACCGATGTTCTGATTGAGGCCAGTAAAGGTAAAGACGCTGTCATCAGTGCTTATAACCCCGGCTGGAAGAATCCCAATATATACGAAGAAACGCTGAAGAACTATCCGCTGATAGTGGATAGTGTGAAGAAGGCCGGTGTTGAGCGTCTACTTATCGTGGGCGGTGCCGGAACCCTGTTCTATGCTCCCGGAAAGATGGTGATGGATGCTGACGATGTTCCAGCTAAACTGTTGCCCGGAATTAAATCCCTCGGAGAGTTCTATCTGAATACACTTCGTAAGGAAAACGATATTGACTGGATATTCCTCTCTCCTGCCGCCAATATGACACCGGGAGAACGTACCGGAAAGTTCCGTATCGGAAAAGATGACTTAGTGGTAGATGCAAATGGAGACAGCAATATCTCCGTTGAAGATTATGCCGTGGCAATGGTAGACGAATTGGAACAGAAGAAGCACCACAAGGAGCGCTTTACAATAGGATACTAGTATATACCAAACTAACAAGTCCATATCCGATGAATCTTATTTGTCCGGATACGGGGACTTGTTAGTTTAAATAAAATCAGTTATTTTCATCTGTAACAGGAATAAATGGCAGAGTCAACAAGAAACGACAACCATCCTTATATTCTTTATCAATAAGCAGGTTTCCCCCCAGTTTTTGTGCAACTACCCGACACAAAGCAAGTCCTAAGCCTGTACCTTGTATGAAGCTATTCAGTTTTACAAAACGCTCAAATACAACTTCCTGATTCTGTTCAGGAATACCCATTCCTTTATCTGTTACGGAATACACTATTTGCCCATCAATAATTTCATAACTTAAAGTGACTTTTTCCGGTCCGGCAAATTTCACAGCATTATTCAACAAATGAGTAAGTACCTGTGTCACACGGATTGAATTCGTACGGATCATCAAACCGTGATAAGAAGGAGTAAATATCGGTTTCACTTCCTGATTTGTCTCCAGAGATACTTGTATGATACTATTCTCACAGGCTATATTGATATCTTCAACCACATCATACATAAGATCATCCGTCTGGTCGAGCGCCGAAAGTTCCAGCACATCACCTATCAGCCTCAACAAATCATTGCTATTTTTAAAGATTATATCAGCATACTCTTTCGTCTCGTCATCATCGCTGAAACTATCGCTCAACACCTGAGAAAAACCGACAATCGCATTAAGCGGGGTACGCACTTCATGCGACATGCTTCTTATAAAATCTGATTTCATCAAACTTGCCTGCTCCGCTTTGTTTTTTGCTATTCTGAGCTCCGACTCCGATTCTCTCAATCTATAGTTTAATCGATAAATACGAATGAAGAATAACCAACCGGCAAGGGCCAATACAAACATGAATGCAATTACAAGATAGGTGACATGTAATTGCTTTTGCCGTAAATCCAATAGCAATGCATCCTTCTCTTTCTGTAATAATTCAACTTCCAGAATAGTATTAAATTCACTGATAGCGTTTAGCATGGACTTAGGTCTCAAAGTATCATTTACCTGAATATAATCTCTGTAAACCCGGGCAGCAGCAGTAAAATCACCAATTTCCCAATAGATATCCCCCGTTTCTTTCTTCAGATAATTACTTAAATATGCCGTAGACCGATATGGTTCTTCATCTTTCAACTGCTGAATTATTTCCAGTGCCTTGCTACTTTGTTTGGTTGCCCGGTAATATCTGAGTTGCGTATCATGCAAACTATCTAAAAAACGATTCATGTTCTTATTTTCCACACATAGCTTTTCCATCTTTTGCAGTTCCTCTAAAGCTTTTTCAAAGTCTTCCTTATACAGAGATAAGAAGAATTTAGCTTTCTCCATAATAAAAATCTGATACGCAACAGTAGTATCTACATGGGCTATTCCTTTTTCTATTGCTTCTTGTGCCCTGTCAGGCTGCTTCAGTTGAATAGCGCACTCTGCTAAAGAAGAATATTCTACCGGTAAGTTTACATTTTTAATGCCCTCATTCTCGTATATATCGATTTCTTTCTGATAATATTCCATAGCCAACTGGTAGGCGGATTCCGCAAGATATATCACTGCAAACGCACGATAACATTCGGCTATCCCCGGCTTATAATCTTCTAACTGAGCTTCTTTAAGCATTTTGTTCACCTCGTATAAAGCAATATTCATTTGATTTTGCTTTATATAAAAGGTTATCAATCTATTCCCCCAGGCGAAATAATAATAATAAGGATTACCATAGGTCTTGCTAAGTTTTTTGACAACATCCACCTGCCGGAGTATATTCTCCTCATCACTTCTAAAATAGTAACAGTCCATTTTCAAAGCAGCTGCAAAAATCTCCATCTTAGAATCCCCTGCTTCCCGAGCCATTTGCAAAAGGGTATCACACATTTGCACTGCTTCCGGCTGAAGAATATCTTTTCGGCAACGAGAGAAATAATCTTGTAATGGATTACCTTCTTCTTGCAACTCATCTGCCAGTATAGAACAATGGAAGCATGAGATGCATACAAAGAGCAATAGTATAAAGCGATTAAATGTAGACATAACGTTTTGCCTGTAATATTATGTATATGAAAGGCAAAGATAATTCTTTTAATTTATATACTTTACTCGTAAATCGAAATTAATCTATCTATTCTGCATTCTTTTTCAGCCATTCCAACCTGCGCATATCAGGCAGATGCTTTACTTTGAAGTTCTCAAACTTAACATTAAACCCGCTTCCGTCGGGACAGGCAGCCATAAATCCAACCTTCACCGGAATATTATCCTGCAACCATGCATTCCGCATCATCGTATAAGTCTTGTCGTCGAACGAATAGAAGATTTCAACGGCATCCAGCCTGCGGACAGCTTTAATCCAAATATAAGGAACAGGTTTATCCAACGTGATTACACTCCAGTCACTGGTCTTGTGAGTCACCACTGTACTCAGATTGAATTTTCCGTCTACAAACTCAATGCCTGCTTTGATGTAGTTTTCATGATCGATGCGCAACATCAGTCCCGCCTGATCAAAGCGTGCCTTATAATCGCCAGTCACTTTCACTTTAGCTTCAAATTCGCCGCCATACGTTGCATAATAGAAAGGGGCGTCATCCACAGTAAAGCCATAATGAGAGATACGCCAATAATCACTCTGCGGAGTGACAAACATCGAAAGACTTTTATCCTTTATTTCCCACTGTTCAGGTTCGTTGAACCACTGCATTTTTTCCAATGTCTGAGCAAAAGAGGCTTGTACCCCAATCATCATCAACAGACTAAAAAGTAACTTTTTCATTTCTCGTGTTATTTTAATGAATTATTATTCTGATATATATTTAGCCCTGTCCGCTTCAGTGATCGTACGTAGCACACGGCAAGGATTACCGACGGCCAGCACATTGGCAGGAATACTTTTTGTGACCACACTTCCGGCACCAATAATCGTATTGTCACCAATCGTCACTCCCGGCAACACACAGACCTGGGCACCAATCCACACATTATTTCCGATAGTGATAGGATAGGCATATTCAAGCCCCAGGATTCTCTGTTCCGCATCCAAGGCATGTCCGGCAGTATAGAAACCACAATTCGGAGCCACAAAAACATTATCGCCAAATGTAACTTTAGCTCCATCCAGAATGACGCAATTCACATTTGAATAGAAGTTCTCCCCTATTTCGATATTATATCCGTAATCACAATAAAATGGTTGTTCTATCAAGAACGATTTTCCGGTCTTACCGAACAGTCGGCGAATAATGTTCTCCCGCTCCTTCTTTTGTGAAGGGCGCAAGCTATTCAGTTCATAACATACTTCTTTGCAAGCTTCCCTCTCCGACACAAGCTCTATATCATTATTGGCATCATACAATTTCCCAGCTTTCGCTTTTGCTTTTTCACTCTTCATAATTTATTGCACTTAAAATAAATAACCATTAGTTTTCATTACCTTTGCAAAGGTAAAGGCTTACAGATAAGTCGGCAATACTGATTAATAACCATTTTCCATCTCCATAGCGTATGGACATCGTAAATAAACTGAAGAAAGAGCTACTGAAACAAGCGTTCACCGAGGAACAGAAACAGACGGAACGCCTGAATGAGTGCAAACATATAGCTTCCATATATGCACAGACTGAAAATGCCATAGCAGTGTTGAGCGATATGAAAGCCAATATTAGTTATATTTATTACGGTGGAGTAGCCGAGAAACTGGGACTGGCAGAACGAAATACCACCAAGACCATTCAGTCGATATGGGAAGAAGAAATATTCAGCCGCATTCATCCGGACGACTTACAGGAGAAGCATTTGCAGGAACTCCGCTTCTTCCACTTCCTGAAAAGTGTCCCGGAAAAGAAACGCCCGGACTACTACCTTATACACAATATGCGCATGCGCGATCATTCGGGCAGGTATGTACACATCTTGCACAGGATGTTTTATATAGCGAGCCACTCAAACGGAAGTGTATGGTTATCCTTATGCCTTTACAACTTTTCAATGGATACGTCGTTAAGTTGCACCATTCTTAACTCGGCAGACGGGCAAACCCTCGAACTGGAAAAGCAGAATTGCAACGACCTGTTGTCAGACCGGGAAAAAGAAATCCTACAATTGATAAATAAGGGAAAAATGAGTAAGGACATTGCCCAGACATTATCCATTAGTATAAACACCGTAAACCGGCACCGGCAAAATATCCTAGAGAAACTTCAGGTAAACAATTCTATTGAAGCTTGCCGGATTGCTAAAGAATTGCACTTGTTATGATAAGAGAAGTAAGGCCGGAAGATACCGGAAGCATTACAGCCATTTACAACGAGTATGTCGCACACAGTGTGATTACATTTGAAACAGAACCTGTACGCGAAGAGGAAATGCGTTCACGCATAACCGGAATAGTATCACACTTTCCTTACTTCGTTTATGAAACGGAAGGTAAAATTGCCGGGTACTGTTATGCCCATGCCTGGAAAGAAAGAGCGGCTTACAGGCATACGCTGGAAACAACCGTTTATTTGGCATCCGAATATCAAGGCAAAGGAATAGGAAAACAACTCATGCAGACGTTGATTAACGAATGCTGTCACAGAGGTTATCACGCATTGATAGCCTGCATCACGGAAGGCAACGAAGCCAGTAATTCCCTGCATCAGAAACTTGGTTTTAAGCAAGTTTCCCACTTTGAGAAAGTCGGATTGAAATTCGATCGCTGGCTGGACGTGTTTGATTATGAATTGATACTAACTCCTGAATCACCCAAAAATTAACAACTATAAAAACTAATGAGAAATTGATTACCATCTGATATTATTAATCCTTTATAATTCACGTATGAAAGCAAAATTCTTTTTAAGTTGTATGGCGCTGGCAATCTTATTCAGTGCATGCAATACCACCAACCGCACCCCGAAGCAGAAGATAGAGCAACAAATAGATTCCTTTCTGAAAGATAAGAAAGCTACGGTAGGCGTTGCCGTACTCGCCAATGATGAGATTGTAGCCGTTTATAATAATCAAATCCATTTTCCCCTGTTAAGCGTCTTCAAGTTTCATGTGGGACTGGCTGTTCTGGATAAGATGGATAAAGATCACATCGGCTTAGACAGCCTTATCGAAGTGAAGTCTTCTCAACTGAAGCCTGATACATACAGTCCGTTAAGAGATGAGTTTCCTGATCAGGATATTACAATTTCTCTCGGAGAGTTGCTAAAATACACCATTTCGAAAAGCGATAACAATACATGTGATATCCTTATAGAATATGTCGGCGGCATAGACCAAGTAAATGAGTATGTGAAATCGTTAGGAATAAAGGATTGTAATCTTGCGGCAACAGAAACTCTCATGCATACCTCCGGAGATGCCTATCTGAACTGGAGTACTCCGGAAGAAGTAGTCAGACTATTGAATATAGCCGACAAGCAACCCCTGTTTGCAACTCAATACAAAGACTTCCTTCAAGCAACCATGCAGGAAACTTCTACCGGCAAAGATAAGCTGAAAGGCCAGTTGCCTGCCGACGTAATCGTAGGCCATAAGACAGGCTCTTCCGACCGGACTCCGGAAGGGATAAAGATTGCTGATAACGATGCAGGTTTTGTTATCCTGCCCAACGGACAGAAATATTATATAGCTGTCTTCGTCATGGAGTCGCAGGAAACCGATGCAGATAATGCAGCTATCATCGCCAGTATATCTAAAATTGTATATGATACTTTAAACTCAGATATCCAATGAATAAGAACACTGATCCCCGCTGGCTCGAATGGGCCAAGGAATTACAATTCATAGCTCAGGCAGGACTGACCTACTCCCGCGATCCCTTCGACATCGAGCGTTTTGAACGTATCCGGGAAATATCGGCAGAGATCATGAGCCATCAAAGCGATCTGCCGATAGAGAAAGTAAAAGAATTATTCTGCAATGAAACCGGTTTCCAAACACCTAAACTGGATACCCGTGCCGCCATCTTTAAAAACGGGAAAATACTCTTGGTAAAGGAAAAAGCCGGTGTATGGTCTATGCCTGGTGGCTGGGTAGACGTCAACCAAAGCATCAAAACCAATACGGAGAAAGAAGTCAAAGAAGAAGCCGGACTGGACGTAAAAGCCGTACGCCTGATTGCTTTGCAGGATAGAAACCTGCACAATGTGCCTCCTTATGCATACAATGTTTGTAAAGCCTTTGTTCTTTGCGAAGTAACAGGCGGAAGTTTTCAGAGTAATATAGAGACTACCGAAAGTAGATATTTTTCTTTGGACAAGATACCTGCATTGGCCGAAGAAAAGAACAATAAAGAACAGATAGCCATGTGTTTCGCCGCCTATCAGGATGAAAACTGGAAGGTGCCATTCGACTAAAAAAAACACCCGTAAAAAGTAAAGATATGAAGAAAGAAACCACTCCTCTCCGCCTGATTTATCCGCAATGGCAAGGCGGAATTGTAGATCACTGGATGCCGGATATTCCGGCAGAAGACTCTTCCAGAGGTTATTATTTAGGTGCCCAGTTACTGAACCTGCTGGCTCCGGACAGCAATCAGAAAACCGTGGAAGTTCCGGTATCTCTCGATATAAACGACAGAGCAACGGAAAAAGGTATCAGCTCCCGTAACGTGATTGTCAAACAAAGCAAGGCTGCGCTCGATATACTTAACGAAAACAAACCGGACCGGATCATCACCCTAGGCGGAGAATGTTCGGTCAGCGTTGTTCCGTTCACTTATCTGGCTGCCCGATACCCGAACGATGTAGCCGTAGTCTGGATAGATGCGCATCCGGACATCAACCTGCCTTATGATGATTACAAAGGATATCATGCCATGGCCCTCACCGCTTGCTTGGGAATGGGTGACGAAGAGATTATGAACTTACTGCCCGGTAAGTTTGACGCTTCCAAAGCATTAATCGTAGGGCTTCGTTCATGGGACAAAGGCATGCAGGAACGGCAAAAGGAATTGGGCATAAAAGGTCTGGCACCGAAAGAAACAGCGGACAACAGTTCCGCCATTATGGAATGGCTGAAAAGTACCGGAGCTTCCAAGGTTGTCGTCCACTTTGACTTGGACGTGATAGATCCTGCCGACATGATAGCAGGAGTCGGTGTAGAACCGGACGGTATGAAGACCGAGGAAGTAGTCCGCGTGATTAACGACATTGCCTCCGAATATGACCTGGTAGGGCTGACCGTAGCCGAACCAATGCCACGTATCGCTATTAAAATCAGGAATATGCTGAACCAGTTGCCTTTATTAAAAGAGTAAGAAAAGAGAAACTCACAAATAATCTCTATATTTGTATGGTCTCAAACAAAAACAACTGGAATCTACAAAAAATACAGACCATGCATACGATATTGATTATTGAAGACGAACCAAGAGTAGCCAGCCTGCTCAAGAATGGACTGGAAGAGAATGGTTATCAAACCATGGTAGCTTACGATGGTGTCATGGGACTGCGTCTCTTCCGTGTCCATACGTTCGACCTGGTGATTTCTGATATTATCCTGCCCAAGATGGATGGTTTTGAGCTATGTAAAGAAATCCGTAAGACAAACCCAGGCATCCCTATCCTGATGCTGACAGCCTTAGGCTCTACAGATGATAAACTGGACGGATTCGATGCAGGAGCCGATGACTACATGGTGAAACCTTTCGATTTCCGCGAACTCTACGCAAGAATCAGGGTACTGCTGAAACGTAATAATGAAGCAGCCGCACCGCAACCCCGGGAGATCAGATATTCCGACCTGTACATTGACCTACAAGGAAAAAATGTAACCCGAAACGGCACTCCCATCAAACTTTCACCCAAAGAATACAACCTGTTGCTCTACATGGCCGAGAATGCAGAGCGGGTTCTCAGCCGCATAGAGATAGCCGAAAAGGTTTGGAATACCCACTTTGATACCGGGACCAATTTTATCGACGTATACATCAACTATCTCCGCAAAAAGATAGATAAGGACTTCGACACCAAACTGATCCATACCAAAGCCGGTATGGGCTTTATACTGACGGATAAACTATGAAGATCAGAACAGCCTTAACCCTGCGGTACACTTGTATCACAGCCGCCGTGTTCCTGGTATTTATCACCGCCATCTATTACGTCAGTGAGCACTCGCGCAGCAATGCCTTTTTCCGGAATCTGAAAAGCGAAGCCATCACCAAGGCACATCTGTTTCTGAACAACCAGGTGGATGCCGAAACCATGCAATCCATTTACCTGAACAATAAAAAGTTTATCGACGAAGTAGAAGTAGCCGTCTACGACACCGACTTCCGGATGTTATACCACGATGCCTTGCAAAACGACATAATAAAGGAAACTCCGGAAATGATAGAGCGCATCCTCCAGAAAAAAGAAATAGACTTCTACATCGAAGATTACCAGGGCGTAGGCATCATCTATACTTTCGAAGGTAAGGATTACATCGTTACCGCCGCCGCTTATGACGGCTACGGATATGCCAAACGGGAAATCCTGAAAGAAACACTCGCCCTATTACTATTCAGCGGACTGACCGTGCTGATTATTGTAGGCTACCTCCTTGCCCGGAGCGCATTGGCCCCCATCAGAAGCATCGTAAAAGAAGCGGAGAACATAACCGCCTCACGAATCAACAAACGCCTGCCCGTCAAGAATGAGAAAGACGAATTAGGCGAACTGAGCCTTACCTTCAATGCCCTGCTCGACAGACTGGAAAAGTCATTCAATTCGCAGAAGATGTTTGTCAGCAACGTGTCGCACGAACTGCGTACCCCTATGGCTGCACTTTCTGCCGAACTTGATCTTGCCGTGCAGAAAGAACGAAGTCCCGAACAATACCAAAACGCCATCCACAACGCGTTGCAGGATTCGCAAAGAGTGATTAAACTCATCGACGGATTACTGAACCTTGCCAAAGCGGATTATGAACCGGAACAGATCAAAAGAGAAGAAATCCGTCTGGACGAACTGTTGCTCGATGCAAGGGAACTTGTCTTGAGGGCGTACCCCGATTTCCATGTGGAACTCGTATTCGAGCAGGAAGCCGAAGACGACAAGGTGCTCACAGTGATCGGTAATAGTTACCTGCTTACAACAGCGTTCGTAAACCTCATCGAAAACAATTGCAAGTACTCCCGGAACCAAACTTCTTTTATCCAGATTTCTTTCTGGGAAGAATGGTCCATCATCCGCCTTTCGGACGACGGTGTGGGCATGTCGGACAAGGACAAAGAGCACTTGTTCCAACTCTTCTACCGCGGCGAAAACAAAGATGTGGCATCCGGCTACGGCATCGGCATGACTTTGGCACAAAAGATACTGAGCCTGCACAAAGGGGAAATATCCGTCTTCTCGCATCCGGGTGAAGGGACCACTTACGTCGTTAAACTCCCGCATATCTGATTTCTCTAATGGTTTTCTAATACCATTCTAATAAATCTCTAACGGCTTCTCCACGAAGCCGTTCTTACTTTTGCGCCGTGAAATAGAAACGCAATTAGTAACTTCAAAAAAAGGAAAGAGATTATGAAGTGGAAGAAAAAGTTACAGCAGCCTCAGTATGCGCTCAACTCCGAGAAAGTATTCCTGACTGCCACACAACCGGCAAAATCCGTTTACTCATACCTGCAAACGACAAGGCTCGGGTTGACAAGAGCAGAAGTTGAAGACCGCCAACTTACGTATGGAAAGAACGAAGTGGTTCACGAACAAAAGAAAAATCCGTTCATCGTATTCATCAAAACTTTCATCAATCCGTTCATAGGAGTGCTGACCGGATTGGCAGTCATATCACTCGTCATCGACGTACTCATGGCAGAACCGGGAGAACAGGAATGGACGGGAGTCGTCATCATCGCCGTCATGGTGGTGTGTAGTGCCATCCTGCGTTTCTGGCAGGAATGGAAAGCCAATGAAGCCACAGATTCACTAATGAAAATGGTAAAGAATACCTGTCTCGTGAAGCGTGCCGGAAGTGGTGAGGAAGAACTGGATATCACGGAACTGGTTCCGGGAGACATCGTCTTCCTGGCAGCCGGAGACATGATTCCGGCAGACCTGCGCATCATCGAATCCAAGGACTTGTTCATCAGCCAGGCTTCCCTGACCGGGGAGTCGGAACCGATAGAGAAGTTTCCGGAAGTAAAGGAAAAGCAATACCGGAAAGGCAGCATCGTGGAACTGGATAACATCTGCTACATGGGTTCCACCGTTATCAGTGGCGCAGCCCAAGGTATCGTGTTTGAAACCGGCAACAGGACTTTCCTCGGTACTATCGCCCGCAACCTCACGGGACACCGTGCCACTACTGCTTTCGACAGAGGAATCAGCAAAGTAAGCCTGCTGCTCATCCGTTTTATGCTGGTCATGGTTCCTTTCGTCTTCTTCATCAACGGATTTACGAAGGGGGATTGGTTCGAGGCTTTCATCTTCGCCATTTCGGTAGCCGTGGGACTCACGCCCGAGATGCTTCCGATGATTGTAACCGCGAACCTCTCTAAAGGCGCTCTGTCCATGTCGAAGAAGAAAACGATTGTCAAGAACCTGAATGCTATCCAGAACTTCGGTGCGATGAATATTCTTTGCACCGATAAAACGGGTACGCTGACGTGCGACAAGATTGTTCTGGAAAAGTACATCAATGCCGATGGCAGCAATGACGAAAGCAAACGGATATTGCGTCACGCCTACTTCAACAGCTATTTCCAGACCGGGTTAAAGAATCTGATGGATAAAGCCATCCTCTCGCACGTAAAGGAACTGAAGCTGGAACATCTGAAGGATGCCTACACCAAAGTGGACGAAATACCGTTTGATTTCATCCGCCGGAGAATGTCCGTAGTGATAGAAGACAAACAAGGGAAACGCCAGATCATCACCAAAGGCGCCGTGGAAGAGATGCTCAGTATCTGTTCGCACACTGAATTCAATGGAGAAGTACAATCTCTGACGGATGAGCTGAAGGTTAAAGCCCAAAAGATCAGCGAAGAAATGAACCGGAAAGGAATGAGAGTGCTGGCCGTTGCTCAGAAAAGCTATATAGAGAAGGTGGGTAATTTCTCCGTGAGTGATGAAAAAGAAATGGTTCTGATTGGCTTCCTGGCTTTTCTTGATCCCCCGAAACCATCTGCGGCAGAAGCTATTAAGCAACTACATGAGTATGGTGTGGAAGTTAAAATCTTATCGGGGGATAATGATATTGTAGTGAAAGCCATAGGTCGGCAAGTCGGTATCAACACAAGTTATTCATTGACCGGACCGGATATTGAGAATATGGATGAGGCTACTTTGAAAGAGCGTGTAAAGACCACTACCTGCTTTTCCAAATTGACGCCTCTACAAAAAACACAGATTATTTCCATCTTACAGGAACAGGAGAATACCGTAGGATTTCTGGGAGACGGCATCAATGATGCTGCCGCCTTACGGCAATCGGATATTGGCATTTCGGTAGATTCCGCCGTGGACATCGCCAAGGAAAGCGCCGATATTATCCTGCTGGAAAAAGACCTGATGGTACTGGAAGACGGAGTACTGGAAGGCCGGAAGACTTTCGGGAATATCAATAAGTACATCAAGATGACGGCAAGTTCAAACTTCGGTAATATGTTCAGTGTCATGTTTGCAAGTGCGTTTCTGCCGTTCCTGCCGATGATGCCGATTCATCTGCTCATCCAGAATCTGCTATATGATATCTCGCAAACTACAATTCCGTTCGACCGCATGGACCCGGAGTTTCTGAGAAAGCCACGCAGATGGGATGCATCAGACCTGAAACGTTTTATGATTTACATTGGGCCCATCAGTTCCATATTTGACATCGTCACATATCTGGTGATGTGGCATGTGTTTGGCTGTAATAGTCCGGAACATCAGTCCTTGTTTCAATCAGGATGGTTTATTGAGGGACTGCTTTCGCAAACTCTGATTGTACACATGATACGTACACGGAAAATTCCGTTCATACAGAGCCGTGCCACTTGGCCCGTAATCGGTATGACTACTTTGGTGATGGTTATAGGAATTGTGATACCGTTTACATCTTTCGGAGCATCCATTGGTTTGCAGGCACTTCCATTGAGTTACTTCCCGTGGCTGGTGGGTATTCTGCTCTCCTATTGCGTACTGACTCAATTGATAAAGAACTGGTATATCAGAAAGTTTTCGGGTTGGTTATAAAAGAAAGCCCTGCTTTTCTTCTTTGTCAGACGATACTGGCGGATGAAGAAAGCAGGGCTATTAGTATCAACAAAACTACAGTACTATTATTCAGATTCTATCAAATGGTCTGTTATTCAGAAAAAGATTCGTCGCATACTTCGGTGACTTGTTCATAAGGAATACATCCATAGCTGCGATCGTCCAGATAACGCAATGCTACATACGGTACATCTGCCCCGGAAACATACATTTGCAATATAGATATAACCTCCGCCATACGCGAAGTGAATGAGCCATTTCGTTCATTATAAACCTTCACCCACACACGGTCTCCTCTTTTGATGGGAAGTTCTATAGTCTTCATAAATAGTATAATTAATGCGTTTGTTGGAATTACTTGCATAGTAACGGCAAACTACCATTTGATGCAGACTGGAAAAGCGTTTTCAGACGGCATCATTTTATGGTAAAAAGAAGTTTTCCTGATAATAAGGTACGTAAAGAAGCATTCCACTTTCAAAGGATAAAGCGGAAACACGATTCCTTTTGCCTGCTGGGGTAAAAAATCGAAAGCTGTATGTATCAGGGACTAATTTTAATATTGTTTTTGCTGTCCGATATAAGATTTATTCATATTTTGTTAGGGTTTGTTTGCTTTTCTGTCAAAAAAGACGCAACTTTGTAGCTGCTATTTGCCGTTACTATGCAAGTAATTTCACCTCAACGAAGTGCCATACAACATATTAAATCTACCATCTTTCTTCTTTTTACTTTTCTTCACTAAGGAAATCACTTGCCTGTTTATTCTGTCTATCACCTCCGCATCAAACGGTTTCAGATAAGTCATCGTCACCCGAATGGACGAGTGCCCCAACGACTGGCTTATCAGTCCCACAGGTACACCACTATGATAAGCAAGTGTAGCCCATGTATGGCGTGCGGTGTACGAACTTACGGAAACACCGGGCAATAACTGTTTCATCAGCCGCGCCAACTCCCGGTTGAAATGCCGTAATGTTTCTTGATAACGGTGGTGATGTTCCTCCATGAACAAGCCACCATGCAGCAACGGGAACAAATATTCCGAATCCGTCTTATCCCTGTACTTCTGCAACAGCCTCATCGCATCGGGCGGCACATCCACCACCATCAGTTTCCCCGTCTTGTGCCGACGGTAAGTGATGCGCCTATTTCTTAAATCCGACTTCCGCAAGTGTGCCAGATCAATGAACGGCATACCGCGCAACATGAACATCAGCAAGAAGTAGGTAAGCACTTGCTGTTGACGCAGTGTCAGCACACTAAAGTCCGTATTCCTGAGTTGCTCCATCTGCTCTGCCGTCAGCGCCCGCTTGGTACGCGACTCCACTTTCGTATAAACATCCTTGAACAGCACCGGATTGTACCCTTCTATGCCCGGTGACATCCAGCGATTGTATACCGCCTGCAACGTACGCATGTAAGTGGAGATCGTGTTCGGACTGGACTGTTGTCCAGCCAACCAGTCCTCATACTCTTTCAGCCTCTCAGGGGTGAAAATCTCCTGCATGGACAGGGAAGCAGTGGTGTTTTTCGGAGGCCTTTCCTCTGCACAGAACTTCTCGTAGGAACGCAACGTGCAAGCATAAACATGCATTGCCGGGAACTTTCCTTCCCGCTTCAGCATCCCGATAACTTCCGGTATGTAGAGCCGTAGGTCATCTTTCGCATTTTTTCTTTCTACATTCATAAAGCATTGATTTTAATTACATGATTCAAAAAACTGCTTGTACCACAGAACGTACGTGCAGTAGTAATGTTTATGGGCGCCAAAGATAAAGCTAAAGGAATCCGGCAAGAGAATATTTATAAATTATACAAATCTGGTATTGAATTTGATTTATAACGGAAAAGAAAAGAACAAAAGTGATTAGTGTTTAGTGATAAGCGCCATTCGGTATATTATTTTTTAGACGCGGATGACACGGATAACGCGGATTTAAAAGGCTGCGCTATAAAAGTGGATAAAAAAAAGATCCGCGTCATCCGTGTCATCCGCGTCTAAAAGATTATTTATCATTTAGTTCATAACCCGAAAAGAAAGAGTTAATTCAACTCCTGATTCTCATAAATTGTGAAATAGTAGTAATTCTTTCCCTCCCCGTTGAACTAATGCCTTGTGCACTCTGTTCTCTGACCAAAATAGAACATTTATTTAGTTTTTAACCATTAAACCTGTTTAATTATGACATGTAAAGATTCTCACTTTTTGATTGGCCTTGGAATAGGTTCAATCTTTGGAGCACTGGCTTATGGCTTTGCCCGCAGTGCAAGAGCAAAAAAAATGAAAGCAGAAGTATTCGATGCCCTGCACAGAATTGAAGGACATACCGAATGCCTGATCGAATCTGCTAAAGAAAAGGCATTGTATGCCGGAGAAAAAGTTGCTGACAGAGTAGCCAATGAAACGTCTGTCATTGCTGAAAAAGCCAATGATATCAAAGGCAAAGTGCACTCTATGGCTGATGAAGCTAAGAAGTAATCAATCTGTTCATTATCGCAAAACAGAGGGAGGCGGGATATCATACCTACACTCTCTCTGTTTTTCATTATATACTTGTGATTGAATGGGCCTCACTCACCAACGAAGCCGGATAATCGCAAATCTCCAATATCTTAATTGCATTATGTTCGGTCGCAACTCCGCGTTTCAACTTGTAATCGAAAGACAGGATACCATCTTTCACCGACTCGCTGAAATAGTATAATTCGTATTCATCTTCCAGCATATCGGCCAGTTCCAGATCATGCGTAGATACAAATACCAGATTATCACTTTTCACCAGCCAGGAAAGCACAGCTTTCGAAATCGCTATCCGCTCCTTGGTATTGGTTCCTCTGAACAATTCATCGAGCAGGAAGAGATGGTTCCCATGACCGCTTTCATCTACGAAATCTTTGATAGTCGTCACTTCCTGCATAAAGTAACTCTTATTTTCCATTAGGTTATCTCCCTGGTGAATAGAGGACAGAAGAGAAATTCCGGTATTTATCTCAAAGACTTCTGCGAAACAAGTATGAAGTGTTTTCGCTGCCAACAGATTCACTCCTATCGTACGCATGAAACAGGTCTTACCTGCCATATTCGAACCGGTTATCAATGCCGATTTCTCATGAAGCACCATATCGTTCGGAATACAGTTTTCTATCAGAGGATGATATACTGCCTGTGTACGCAATCGCTCCCCTACCCTGTTATCTCCCGGCAGACAGTAATAAGGTAGCTCCTCCCTCAAGATGGCAACAGACAAAATAGAATCCAGAAAACCAATGAAGCGGTAAACATTGTGAATAGCCGTCGCCTTCTCCTTCAACAGATGAAAAGTTCTGCCTACCGCATACGCCTCATGGAGAAAGAATACTCGGATTAATTCCGCTACCATATAAAACATAATAGCCATGTCGTTATCCAGACTGAGGTTGAAACGGAAATAAGAGATATACTTCTTCAGACCTTCCACAGCTTTTAAATCAGTCGTGATAGAAGCATCTACAGAAATAAACTCCTTATTCTGTGCCAGCTTTCCCGCCTGCCTTATCATCTTCAGAAGCTGAGGTATGGAGAAAAAGTATCTCTGGATTTTCGCCTTATTACGATAGTGCAACACTGCATTTGCCACGAATGAAAAGACAAATAAAGTAAGAAACACTCCCGAATGAGTGAGCAGCATCAGAGCCAGAAACAGCAAAGGCAGAAACCGGCAGATATTAATAAGAACCATCTCCTTGGCACCAATCCCTGTGTTATCATTTTCCAGAATGGATACGATGGAATAAGCATCCGGCTTATCCAATTCTTTCAGTGCATTTCTTAAAAGAGTACGCAACTCCGTATGAGTTGCCAATGAAGACAGAAGTGTTTCCTGCTTTTCCATGCCGGAGGTTTTATCCGATAGCAGAAGATAATACAAATACTGCCTGCCTATACTGGAATGACAATAATCTATTTCGGCAAACAGGTCATCCAGATTCAGGTCGTCAATGCTGTTAGCGGATAAACCGGTTTCGCCTTCGGCATTTCTATAAAGGAAATAGTTCGCAATTTCGGACATGGTGTATTCTTTAATGTTCAGTAACTGTTTTGTGTATTTATTCAGCCTCTTCCAACTCCTGCATCTTTACAGTCAACCACTATATTCATCTTATAGACTAAAGATTTCACATTTGATGTCATAAAGCTCTGTTTTATAATCAATTTATTGAGTAAACAACAAATCTATTAAAATCAACTGGAAAAGCAAGCCCTTTTGGGGATATTGTTTTACCTGAACCACAATTCTTTCATGAAAAACAGATGTCCCATACACCACAAGCTCTCTCAAGCTCTACCAATGCAACTACATACCCCTGCATAAGAAAACAGGGAGATCCGGACTTCTACATCCGAACCTCCCTATTCTATACTCCTATCTACAAATACAAGTTTTGCTTTATCCGCAATGGAAATACTTATTAACCAGTTTCAGCATTTCCTCCTGATTGTCGTGTACTTCACTACGTAAAGTACGATCTTCATAGGAACGCAATTTACTGATAATTCCATCGACCATTGCAGGACTAAATACATGATACTGTTCGAAAATAGCACGCTGTTTTTCCAGGCAATCGGCAGAAGCAGCACAGCTATCAGGGAGTTGAGCCAATTGTTTCAGTTTATCCTCATTTTCCTTCTTATGAATATTCACATTCACATAGGTCTTTTCTGCAATCTCCAAAGCATTTTCAATTTCAAAACCATGACGACATGCTACGGCCAATCCGGCTATCAGTTGGTACAAATCGGCAGAACCGTCCGGAGAACGCATTTCCACAGTTTGTTTCTGTGTAGTATCATAGTGGCTGGGAGCTTCCAACGGATTAGCCAGCATACACATATCGGTCTTTGCCGACCATCCAAGCGGAACACGTACCAATACGGAACGGTTACGGTCACCCCAGCAAATATTTGTCGGAGCTTCCTGATGCGGCACCAAACGGAAATAAGAAGTAGGATTCGTATTACCAAAAGCTGTAATGGAAGGTGCAAGCTCCATCATTCCCGCAATAGCCTTACGGGCAGTTTCAGAAAGTACACCGTCTTTCAACATCTGGTTTTGACCGTCTTTCATAATACGCATATGGATATGCAATCCTGAACCGGCCTTTCCGGCTGTAATTTTCGGAGCAAACGTAATGTCATATCCATATTGATAAGCCAGATTACGGATAATCCATTTCGCAATCATCAACTGATCGGCAGCCAGGTCGGCACGTACCGGCAGGAATTCAATTTCATTTTGCTCATAGATTTTACCGTCAAGCGTGAAGTTACCTACTTCAGAATGCCCGTATTTGATCTGTCCGCCCGCCTTTGCAATATGCAGCATACAGTCGGTACGGAAGTCATTGAACTTGGCATAAGGAGCAGATTCATGATAGCCACGTTGATCCGTAGCAGGGAACAGTCCACTATCTTCTGATATCACATAATATTCCAATTCACCCATAGCCTGGAATTCCATTCCAGTTACATCAGTAAAGGCTTTGCAAGCTTTACGCAACGTATATTCCGGTGAACTTTCCAGAAGTTCGCCATCTTTATTGAAGTAAGAGCAAAGCATGGAAAGTGTTGTAGTTTCAGCAAAAGGATCGATAAAGGCTGTGCAAAAACGCGGAACTACATACAAGTCGCTACTGCCTGCTTCAATAAATGGGAAAAGGCTTGATCCGTCTACACGTTCACCACAAGTCAGTATGGCATCAAGGTAAGCAGCGTCGTTAATGACAAAATTCAATGTTTTCAGTCGCCCGTCTGCTGCTGGATACATGAAGTTCACCATGCGGATATCGTTCTCCTTGATATAAGAAATAATGTCTGCTTTCGTAAATTCGGAAGCCGGTTTTTGAAGAGCAGCCACCAGTTGGTTGGCACTCATCGATAGTTCATGATTCATACGTTGGTTGTTTTTTAAGTTATTGTATGGTTAACAATGTGTTGTCATGCAATGATTCCCCACAAAGATAATATTTTATAATAACTTCAATATATATGATACCCAAAAAAAGAAATAGAATGAAGGTTTGGCAAAAGGTGATGAGATAAACTATATGTATATCCGGGTTGTTATAATAAGAAAAGTTATAGGGAATAGTAACCCGGGCTACTATTCCTTTTTTCCGTCATATCCCCACTTTACATAAATAGCACCCCAGGCAAACCCTGCCCCAAATGCTGTAAAGATGAGGTTATCGCCTTTCTTTAGCTTATCTTCAAAATCCCAGATACAAAGCGGAAGTGTGGCGGCACTCGTATTACCATAACGCTCGATATTAACCATCACTTTCTCGGTTGGAATCTCCAGACGTTGCGTTACAGCAGTGATAATGCGTTGGTTGGCCTGGTGAGGAATCACCCAGTCAATATCGTCTTTACTTAAATGGTTTCTTTCAATAACAGCTTCACAAGCATTAGCCATATTGGCTACGGCATATTTGAAAACCGTACGCCCTTCCTGATAAATGTAATGCATGTGATTATCCAGCGTATAATACGAAGGAGTACATACAGAACCACCCGCTTTAATATGTAGGAAAGGCAGTCCCTTACCATCTGTTCTCAGCACTGAATCCATTACACCTAAATCTTCCGTAGTAGGTTCCAGCATGAAGGCTGCCGCACCATCACCGAAAATGGGACAAGTGGCACGATCCGTATAATCTATGATTGAAGACATTTTCTCAGCCCCTACCACGATAATCTTCTTGTAGTTTCCCGAGCGAATAAAGTTTGCTCCCGTCTCCAACGCATACAGGAAACCGCTGCAAACTGCTTGTACATCGAAAGCAAAAGCACGTTTCAATCCCAGTCGCTCACACAAGATGGAGGCTGTAGAAGGTAAACGATAGTCAGGAGTGGTAGTAGCAACAATCACCAGATCAATTTCATCCGGTTGAGAATTCGTACGTTGCATTAATTGTTTGGCAGCCTTGCGGGCCATATACGAAGTTCCCAGTCCCTCTTCATGCAAAATACGTCTTTCCTTTATGCCTATACGTCCCATAATCCATTCATCGGTGGTATCGACCATTTTGGAAATCTCATCATTGGTCAGGATATAATCGGGTACATATCCTCCGACTCCTGTAATTACTGCGTTTATTTTCTCCATAAACTCTACCTAGTTTAGTAAATTCTGATTATAGGGACAATTATATATAAGTGATACTTAAGAAAATGCGGGCGCAAATATACAGAAAAGACTATGAATTCCAAGAATTGGCCAAAAACACTTTGGTCTTTTACCAATGAAAAGGAATAATTGACCAAAATTTCGTTGAATATTATTTCTTAATCCAAATATTGACGATTTCTGAGATAAACATTTGATGTTTGGAAGGTTCGTTTTTATAAGCTTCTTCCATGATTTTTGATTTATAAGGTTCGGCCAGGTTGGCATAGTCCAGCTCCTGAATAAACATCTTCTTGCACTCAATAATCATTCGTGCTTCTTCAAAGCTCATTAATCCTGAAGGAGTTTCCAGAGGAGTAAGTCCGGCCTCTTTCACCTTATCCGTATTCCTTCCTGACATTGTACCGCATATACGCAAGGCATCGCGATATTTTTCATTAAAGAAGCTGAGGGTAAAACTCTCATGCTGTTGGAGGAATTGGTAAGTATAGCGGGTATCGCGTATAAAAATAAAGGTAGAAGGACGTTCCCAAATGTATCCCATACCACCCCAACTGGCAGTCATTGTATTGAAGGAGCTTTCATCGCCTGCCGTTACAAGCATCCACTCTTTACCAATCAGTTGAATCACATTGTCGGGCAAATCGGAGGCTTCAAGTTTATCGTAACGAGATTGCCAATCAGTAGGGGTTACACCACTTTCGGAGGATTCGGAAGTTTGATCATTTACTTTCTTATCACTAGGATTCGTACAAGATGCAAGGAATAAGAAAAGACTGATTACCGGTAATAAAATAGTTGTTTTCATTGATATAGGATAATTAAGTTATGAATCATTTAGTGTGCTCAAAGATAATCAATTTACTGAAAGGTCTTCTCTACTTTAGGAAGTGTTTGTTCAATGAGAAGTTTATTCATAAATTCACTTGGACTCATGTTATGACACCGCTTAAAGTTCCGAACAAAAGTACCAGTGGTTGCATAGCCACACTGTTCCGGCAAATCTTTAAGGGCAATTGAAGGATTTTCTCTCATCAGTTGTTCGGCATGCTGAATACGGAAATTATTCAGCCAAACACTGAAGCCTTTATCACAGAATCTATTGATGCTAACCGATAAATAAGAACGATTCGTATTCAGTACATCAGCCAATGTCTCTATCGTAAGGTCACTTTTAAGGAAGTATTGTTCGTCACGAACTTTATGTAAGGCTTGCCAAAATAAAAGTTCATATTGATCCATAGATGCAGAATGTGATTCAGACGTATCTCCTTCATCGCATTTCTTAATCATTCCTTGAAGTCTATAATTTACGGCACCTTGTTTCTTCAACTTACGGTACATAGATATGGACTTGAATGTAGCTGCTACAGAAATTACTAATAGAAAAATACAGATTGCAGCCACATGTGTATTTATTCTATTTACATCTTCACTCTCATTAAGCTCATGCTTCAATTCCTGAATCTTTAAACGCTCTGCATAATTCTTTTTATCGTTCTTCGCTTTAAATTCCAAATACGTTTGCAGAACCGAATCTCGTCGAGCTAATAAACTCAAAGCTTTTTCATATTGTTTAGTTTCACGACAGAAAGAACTAAAATTGGTAAGGGCTTTTATTTGAAACTCCATCTGAATGGGAGTTTTAACAACCTCTTTCATTAGAGGTTCTACAAATGTATAATATTGATTTGCTTGTTGAACTTTACCTTTTTTCCATAATAAATCAGCAAACAAATAACAAGTGGACAGGAAATAACCGGGTAAAACGACCTCTCTATCTTTTCCTTGATAGTACTTCGTTTTTTCTTTATAAGATTTCACAGCCCTATCCAAATATACAAAAGCGGAATCCTCCTGCTTTTCAAGAGTATAAGTTTCAGCCATCATGCAGTTTAGAGCAATTTTGTCACCTTTATCTGATAATGACCTTTCAGCTAAGTAAATGCGCGCACTATCAGGCTTATTAAGCTCCATATAGCTCTTTACAACTTCATTCTGCACCGAAAGATTAAATACTATTTCTTGATTAAGTTTTTTATAATATTCCAATGATTCCGAATAATACCCTGCTCCACATAAATATTTTATCAACATAATACCAGAGACTTGTTGTAATTCTATGGATTTATGTTCTAATGCCAACTGATATGCCTCCTTATATAGTGGTAATGCATTTTCATAATCTTCCAACATCACAAAATGATTCGCTATAGTTAGAAGACACTTGCCCACATCTTCCGGTCTATCGGCCTCACGATACTGTTTTAATAATTTATACCAAATAGGAAGAAATTCATCTTGATTTCCCCGTTCATTAAGCAATAATGCTTTCATTTCATTCACTTGCCATTCTTCCTTCTGTGAAAATGAATGGTTGGCTTCTAGCATTTCTATCCATTTAAGTCCCTCTAAATAAGCACCTGTAACTCCAAATCTATCCAAATTACTACAAATCATCACTAATTGAAGTAAAATTTTCTTTCTATTTTTGCCGGAACTTAAAGGTAAAACCTCCATTAAAAGTCGTTTCTGTTTTTTTATTCCATCTATTTCTTCTTCGTTCCTATACGATATTTTAATCATAGATGCCACCCTATCTCGATCTGACATTTTTTTGACCTCAGATAACAAAGAATCAAAAGAAACTGATAATATCGGCATCTTTGATAATTCTTCATCCAAAACTTCTCTTTTGCCTGAATTAGAACAAGCACTGCATAAGAACAGAAAAAGAAATAGATAGAAACTCTTCACTTGGTATAACTATCTAAAGGTTATAGCTCTGAATGCACAGGCACGGGCACAATCTTCACATTCACTGCAATATCTTTCTTCTTTCATTTTAACTTTCTCATTCTCTATGTAAAGAAGTCCCAAACTGCAAACATCCACACACTCGCCACATCCCGTACACTTGTCAATGTAAATAATCCATCTACCAACAGGTCTCGGATCTGATTTCTGATTATCCAAAATTTCTTTTTTTTCCATAACTCTATTGTTTTTTAGTTAGTCGCTTCAAAACTACGGAATCTATTTAGAAAAACAATCCTATTTGTACAGAAATATTTTCCTTATTTGAATTAAAAAGATTTTTAGAAGCATTTTCATACCCCATCGTCAATCGGGCAAACCAAGTAAAAGAAACGGTATGAGTATAAGTTAGAGATAAATGCAATGCCCATCTGGGCTCTGTTAAGTAATTGTACTCCTGTTCCAACCGCTCCAGATTCTGCCATAATTTGATTGCGGGCGTATTCTGTCCTGATTGCAACTGTTTTTCAGCTATCATAGTTCCACCTCCTTTACCGTACTCTGCCCCAATAGCTAAATCAATTCGGGCATTAGATAATAAGAAATTCCGAGTAAATGTAGAATATGCAGTAAAACGGCGTACAGTTTGCATATATTCAGCCGGATAAAAAAGCAATTGACTTTTTGTCTGCTTAAAGTCAATTCCCGAAACGATAGAATAACGACTATTCCACTCATTATAAAGTCGATAGTAACCATAAGTCAACCCATATTCATTAATACGGGAAGTAGAACGAAGAACCTTCCCCGAAGAATGCCATGTACTCATGTTCTCTTCCTGCTGCTGCAAAAGATCATAACTATCCGACTTGTCAAACAAAACTTTCCAACTCCATTCATGGCGATTCAACGGAGAAACTAATGAACCTATACCTTTATAATCCAGTTTCCAGCCATCTGTCTCACCTTCTTTCTTGTTTTTTATACGGTCACTTACTATATTTTGTCTGACAAGGCTCCCTCCTATCTGTTGAAATAGCCGGAAGCATCCATAAACTCCCTCTTCTTGTAAGAATCCTCCGAACTCCTGTGCAGAATAATACCATTTTATATTTTCTCCTTTAGGCAAAGTTTTAAAGTACCCTAACGGATAAGAAACAAAGAAAGGATATGTCGTATGAGTACCTATATTCTGATAATCCACCGTTTCTTTACGATTGCCATAAAATATGGAAGCACCCAAACGATGACTTCCACACTCATAACCAACTCCGGGAGTTATTTTCCACTCCATCCACTGGTTTTCATTCCGGGGATCTGTATCCTTGGCATTCAGGTCAACTAAATAATCGAACCTCGAACCCATCAGCCAATGCGAAGAAACGGGTAATGAAAATGCACCGGACAGTTGATATTGTTCCGAACGTTGATTGCCACTCACTGAGTCACAAAGATTTATTCCACGCCAGCAGTCACTGGTCATCCCATTCCAGTTCACCTCTTGCTTCCGATTATTCACATATCCTATTTTTCCATATAAAGAGACATTACCTATAGTCTGGTAAGATTCACCAAACACCGCATACTTATTGGATGAAGCGGGCAAACTGACATTACCAAAGTTTCCATCTTCAAACCTATACCCCACTTCCGCCACAGAGAACGAGCGGAAACGGTTGAATGACATTCCTACTGGATTAGCTCCTGTCAGCCAATTATTCTGCTGATAAACCTCTTGCATAGAATAGATATGTAATGAATCAGACTGCGCATATATGGGAATCGCCGACAGAAGCCATAAAATAAATAATGTACTCCGCATAGTTGCTTGCTTATTTTTTCAAAGACGGTTCGGATACGATAAAGTCCTCCGCCGCATTGTTCGTATCCTGATAAATGAAACGCCCGTTGGTTGATGCTGCACTTTTACGTATCAACGATTTCCCGGAATAATCTCCTTCCGGAATATACACAGGTTCATGGTTCAGTTCATCAGGCACACGCTTATTGGCAAGCTTGGCTTCATTTTCCACGCACTCCACACAATCAATCACCCACTCTTTCGGAATCATCAAATAGAATTTAGTCTTATTAGAAGCTCCCGGTCTATTTTCCTTGTTCAATGGATTATTTACATATTCCTCTGCACTAATGCCTTCAAATCCAAATATCATGAATGTGGGTCCAACCACCGGAAATGAATACATCCATGCAGTCGAGTTAAGATTTAGAAGCAGGTTCAATGGTTTCACACCGGGTGCTATGTTCTGTTTGCTCAAACTTACATGCCAGAATCCCCAGTCAACTTTAGATAAATCAACTGAATTAGCATGCTGATATTCGCCTCCGGTATGATCTACAGCATTCGTTGCAATGGTAGTTTCCGCTCCGGGCAATAAAGGATACTCCTTACCACTACCCGGAAATTGCCAGGTCATATCAGCAACGGGAATCCGTTTCATATCCGTATATTTCACCCAGGGAGATACAATACCCGGCATCGGATCCACCAAAGCCAGACACAATCCATCCAGATATACAGTCTCATCAGAGTTATTATAGAGTGTAACATATTGGTCTGCCTGATAATCTGCTCCCAACTCTCCTTTACAGCCCACATAATAAATCTCTTTAATGACCAATGCATTTATTTTAGAACGAGCCAGTTGCAACTGAACTTTCATCACTTCTTCACCCTGTTCGGGCAATAACGACAAAGATTCCAATCTTCCACTGAAAATAATTCCGGAAGCAGATTGATAATGTACGGCAACCGTATAATATCCATATTCCACATTAAACAAAGCTACTCCATCAGAAGAACATGAAGAGGTATAAACCGTACCTTGATCCTTATTTGTCAATACCACCTCCATCTCTTCAAAAGGCAAGGTCACTTCATCCGTAGGAGAAAGTAGTTGGACACTCACAGAGCATGAAGAACTATTCTCATCCCCGGTACAAGCACATAGGAATAACACAAAGAAAAACAATACATAATATTTCATTCTCTTTCAATATCTAAAATTTAATACCAATACTAACTTTAAAAACGGATACTAATTTCCGCACCATAATATAAATCCGGATTCACAACTGCATATTTCTGTATGCTCCGCCGATATCGTTTCGGATTGGATTGCAGCAGGTTATTAGCACAAAAAGCAACCGAAACATGACGTCCGATCTCTTTAGTAACCCGAAGATTCAATAAGAAATAAGGTTTATACGAGTCCTTCAGAAAAGCGGTAGTTGTATTCGCCCTGATCACTAAGTCAGCAAAACGTTCATCCGTCGCCATATCCGGCGTGAAAGGATGTTGGTTTCCCTCTCCGTCTATATAATAAACCGGATTCAGGCACTTCTGATTATTACTGTCCGTGTACACAGGGTTATTAAACCGGCTCTCCATTCCCCGCTGTTGTTTATCCATCCACACCGCCTGAAGCGTTAGGCTTGTGATCAAACCGATTCTGGGAATTTGAGTAATACACTGAAACCGGCTATTCAATTGTTGCCAGATTTGAGTATTCGCAACAGAAGGACCTGTTTCATAAATACCTACATAAGGGTAAGCTTTTCCATTCACTTCTATCTGGGGATGCAAGGCAGAAAGTGCCGTATTCTTTTCGCATACATCCAGATATCCGCCACTTATGTAAAATGAAGAACGCAATGCCTTTGAGTGAATCGGACCAATAGTATACTCAACGCCTTGTTTTTCCTGCTCTATACCATTCTGGGGTGATAAATAGGTAGCAAACGTAGTATTCAAAGTATATGGAAGAAGTTCACCATCATTCATGACACCCTCATCCGTCAATTCCGGTTGTTCTCCTTTACTGATCAAAGGGGAATAGCGGCGATAGGAAAAAGGTTCGGCAAGTTGGGAGGTGCAATAGCCATTTTTGAGATGTTCCTTAAACCATACCACATCCGCAGTAACACCTCCTATCTGGAAATTCACCCCTATTTCAAACTTCTGATTAACAGGCAAACGCAAGTCGGAGTCAAAATTACGGTCAGTTACAAATGTATGCATGACGGTCAGACGCTGATTATTCTCAGCATCATTGTACGTAAAACAATTCATATCCGTATACGATTTATCGGGATACAAATAAGCAAGTACAGGCATCTTATGCATCAATCCCCACCCCAGACGTACACTGAAACGACTTAGAAAAGCATCATCCGCCCTATCAATAAATATCTGGGAAAGATTGATACGCGGATCAACAGAAGAGCTCCGTTGTATACGCTGAGTCGGCAACTGAGTAAAACGTACTCCCGCCTGCACTTCGGTCCGCATCTTCCCATAACGGAGAATAAAGTGATTTTCAGCAAAAGCAGAATACTTATATAATAAAGGTATATCCCGATAAGACCTTGTTCGCACTCTGAGCATTTCCAAGGGAGGACGAAGAGGATCGAAACTGATTCCTTTTCCACGATTCCCTTCCACTTCAGCATGAAGTCCCAGTTGCAAATGGTTACTGATGTTCTCACCCATCGTTTTTCTGTGATTGGCAGTCAACGATACATCTCCGCTCAATGGCTTGCCTTCAACGGATAACTGAGAGAAATAATGGGGAGGCAAGAACACTCCGGCATGTTCACCTGCCTGTGCGGTATAGGTAGTGACTTGCTGTGTTCCCGAATAATATGTACTGGATTCATTCTTCTGGCTCCCAGACGTAAACCCTAGCTGATATTCAAGATTGGAAATCCAGGAACGATTCAATTTCCACTGTCCGTTAGCAGAAAAGGATATGTTTTGATCCTGGTATTTCCGAAATTCACCATCCACTGTATTCTGCCCTCTTTTATCATTGTCCTTCATCCAATAACCACGCATATTAAGACGCAAAGTAGCCGACCGGAAATCTTTCGCATAAGCCGCCTGGATTCCAAATCTTTGAAAAGATTCTTCAAAGACTTGAGGCGATTGATTTGAAAGTGCATAATCTGCTCCTAAATAGAGAGTTCCCCCATTATTACTGATCGCAATGCCCTTCCCCACAGAAGCAAGTTTCTCCGTAGCTGTCAGACGAATACCGATGGTAAGAGGTTGTATCCCAGCTTTCGACTTAACCAGAACAACCCCACTGGTCACATCTCCATAACGTGCCGAAGGAACACCACGTATCACCTCAATCGACTCCACAGAAGATGGAGACAAGGAACGCACGTCGAAACCGGATAACACCGTGCTATTAAAGAGGCTTCCCCTACCTTCAAGTCCCATTTGCTGCATATTGGCATTATTATTCATGCGGAGTCCATCCACCACTATGGCTGTCCCTAAAGCATTAGTCGTATTTTCATAAGTTGCACTGCGGATGGTAAAGGCAGCCGGAACATTCAGATCCGGATTGCGTACAAGAACACCGGGTAGTAATTGAGATAAGACAGAAAGATCAGTAGCCTGTATATGACGAATAGCATCCTGCCCAATGACAGAACGTGTTCCCGGAGCATTTGATTGAGTAGCAGTAACAATCACCTCCTGTAACCGGATGTTGCGAAGAGTATCTATAGCCTGCATTTCAGTCTGTCCATATAGCGCCAGCGAACAAACCCAAAAAGCAATTAATATATAGCCCCTGTAACAATTATTCATTTGTACAACCCAAGATGGTAATTTACATACCTAACGAGCGTTATATAGTAACCCTCAGATTAGGGGGGCAAAGGAAACAATTTTCTACCAACATTTCATTACCAAACTTTAAAAAAATGCAGAATAAAATCACTCTTTTCGGACTTTTGTGTGTACATTTGCAAGCAACAGAACAACAATATCATGCCATTTTTCATATTAAAAACATTACTTATTTGTACTTTTCTGCTGACTTGGGCTGTACTAGGTCTTGCTTCTATCTCTCTGATTTGGAGAAACAAGCATAAAAAGGATTTGGCCATATTATTAGCACCAATCCTACTAATATATTGGGGGTTAACGTCGTATAGCACATTATACGAAAATTTCTTCCTACTTCAAAGAACATCCCTCTTACCCACCCTATACTGTTGGGGACTGACTTTTCTCCCTCCTTTACTCTATTTCTTTATCCGCTTCCGTATTACCGGAATATTTCCCCAAAAGTCACAATGGTGGAAACATATGTTACCTTCGATGGTCTTATCGTGTTGTTACATATTGATGTCAGTTTTAAGTCCGGTGGCAGATCGCTTAACTTACAGTTGGGCTGAAATTCTATCATCGTTCCCGGCTTGGTGGACACTTTTCCGTTTAACGTGTATAATAACAGGAATCACACAGACTTTCATCTACATATTACTCTTGCGAAATATGAACGAAACAGACTGTATATTCCTAAAATCAGCTTCCGATATTCAAAGAAAAAGCATCCTAATATCAGGGTTCTTCTTCATGTTCTTACTGAATATGTTCACTTCTTCATATATCTGCAATCTTTTATACAACCTTTGTATTGGCGCATTAAGTGGATATATCTTTTATAATTCTCTCTTACACCAATTCGTAAAACAAAAGCTCAAGTCGCATATTTATCGGGAAACATTGTCCCCGTTCCCAGTGAATAACCTAAATCAACAACTAGAAAGCAAATCAGAAAAAGAGGTTGTAGAAAAAGAGGTGCTCATAAATGGCAAGAAGAACTCCAAAGTATACTTGACTCCTCAAAAGATCGATGAAATAAACCAACTATTACAAACACCGGAATTCATCTATGATCAAAAAATAAAATTGGAGCAGTTTGCTCAAAGAGTAGCCGTTAATTCCACCTATTTAAATAGATATTTCAATCAAGAATATGGATGTAGTTTTCTTCAATACCTTACGTCACTTCGCATCGAACAAGCAGAAATGCTTCTAAGAGACTCGAATGCAGAAATAGAAGACATCTGTTATAATACAGGTTTCAACAGCCCTTCTGCATTTCACAAAGCTTTTAAAAACCGATATGGTTACTCTCCCTCGGAATGGAGAAGAAGATGTCTCACTTAAAAGTTGAATGCAGCGCGTTCAATAAAAAGTTGGTTCAAGTTACTCTCACTACCCTCACTTTTAATGTGAATCGTTGATAGCTAGGATATTAAGTGTGGTGGTAGTAAAAAATCCAGTGTGAGGGTAAGTGGCTTACTCTCACTTTCGCAGTCAACCCATATCAGGACGAGGCATTTATTCATTTTATATTAGGTATTATTCTACTGAGAACCAGAGATATATCTCTTTATCCTTAGGAATAGTCGGGTGTTGACCAAGGTTAACAGGCCTATCAACCTTGGTTAACGAGCCGATTAACCTTGGTTGACAGGCCCGTTAGCCAAGGTCAACACCCAATAAAGCTTATTGGAAAATACAACACACGCAGGGTAAAAACAAATGGTCCCCTGTTTGCTTTCTAATCACTATTGAAGCTTTTACCGCAAAACACATGGGCTGAATCCTGTTTAGCACACACTTCATATCATCAAAAAAAGGCTGAAATCGTAAAAACAGGAAGATTAACTCCAAGCTGTTCCACTGTATTTCAAGCACTTATAATTATTATTTTAGTTTACTGATTTTAGTATTTAGATTTCCCCGCTTCCTACTATTTTTGCCTGTGTTCATTTGCAGTTTCTCTTCAAATTACAAATAATATAAACTGCCGGATAATCGTTATGAAGCACTAACGGTCACTCAAGGCAGAAACAATTAAAAGCAGGCTGAAAATCAATATATGATAATCAATAAATACAATATTAATATTAATTTTTATTCTTATGAAAAATGAAAAAATAGACATGAGTAGGGAATCGGATACTTTCCACGTCTCCCAAGATGGAGTGTACACTATCACAGGTACCAATTCAAGACATGGAATAACAGTATCTGCCGGAGTACGTGCAACAATATTTCTGCAAGATGTCAACTTATGTGATCTGGGAGACATGGGTGTTGCATTTCATATTGCGGAAAACTGCCATATCACGGTAATTCTTGAAGGAAACAACATACTGCACAGTGGTCGTGAAATGGCTGCAATTCAGTTGAGAAAGCAATCTGTTTTAAACATTAAAGGCAATGGAAAATTAATTGCATACGGTGGAGAAGGTGCAGCCGGTATAGGATGCGGATATGCTACCGAATGTGGCGACATTATTATCGAAAGTGGAACTATAGAAGCCTATGCGGGTTATCAGCACGAGACTTCCTGGCGTGCGGGATCTGCTGGAATAGGAGGTGCCGGTCAATACGCAGGTCAAAAAAGTAAATGTGGAAACATAATTATTTTAGGAGGAAAAATCATAGCCAAACGCGACAAAGGAAACTGGGATATTGGCCCGGGGGATGAAGGAACTTGTGGCAATGTAAAAGTAAATAAGAATGCAATAGCTCCCGATATGTGTGTGTATGGCTTCGCTACTTCAGAACCAACTCATACTCCAATTCCTACTCCTAACCCTGAGCCTACTCCTCATTTTGGTACAGAACAATATGGAGATTTGAAACATATACCTATACCCAATGCAGGATTGGCCATTCTCTCCCCTTTTCTACCAATGCTTTTTATGAGGCTTAATATGTTAAGCCAAGATCGCAGGAGTTTCAATAGTAACGAATCAAAAGTACGAGCTATATTCATTTTACAACGCCTTATAGCAAATGAAGACAGGGAGTATGATGAAAAAGATCTGTTCCTCAACCGTTTGTTAATAAATTATCCCTCCAACGAGCCACTCCCCAAAAGAGTGGAACTAAATCAAGATGAACTTAACACAATAGATTCTCTATTGGAAACAGCAAAGACAAACTGGTCAGAAATAAGGAACACTCCAATCAGAGCCCTCCAAGAATCATTTTTGAATAGAGCGGGTTTTATAGAAAAAACTGAATGGGAATGTACTCTAACTGTAGAGGAACGTGCATGCGATATATTATTGGATAGCATTCCCTGGTCATACAAACTTGTACGGTTACCATGGATGGAAAATATACTCAAGGTTAACTGGAGATAAACTCCGGTTCTGATGACAGTTCAAAAGTTCACTTTTACATTTAAATAATCAGTATAGAAGACTTTTTTCTTCTATACTGATTAAATACTTTATGCAATCGTTATTGAAGAATCCAAATAAACATCCTGAATGGTATTCAATAATTGAACGCCCTCTTCCATTGGTTTTTGGAATGCTTTCCGGCCGCTGATCAACCCCATTCCACCGGCACGTTTATTGATAACCGCCGTAACAACAGCATCACGCAAATCCGATTCTCCATGAGATTCACCACCGGAATTAATCAAACCGACACGCCCCATATAGCCATTAGCAACCTGGTAACGGCAAAGGTCGATAGGATGTGAAGTTGCGAGTTCAGAATACATTCTTTCATCCGTTTTACCAAAGTGAATAGCTGTGAATCCGCCATTATTGGACGGAAGTTTTTGCTTTACAATATCAGCCTTGATGGTCACTCCGATGTGGTTGGCCTGTCCGGTAAGGTCGGCTGCCGCATGGTAATCTGTGCCGTCCTTCTTAAAATCATTATTTCTGAGATAACACCAGAGAATAGTTGCCATACCTAACTCATGAGCATATTCAAAAGCTTGTGATATCTCAATAATCTGACGACGACTTTGCTCCGAACCGAAATAGATAGTAGCGCCAACAGCTACCGCACCCATATTCCATGCTTCTTTTACGGTTCCAAACATCACCTGATCGTAAGAGTTTGGATAAGTAAGCAGTTCATTATGGTTCAGTTTTACAACGAAAGGTATCTTATGGGCATATTTACGGGCAACAGCCCCTAATATGCCAAATGTGGACGCAACTGCATTACAACCTCCTTCGATTGCCAGTTTCACTATATTTTCAGGATCAAAATAGATCGGATTAGGAGCGAATGATGCTCCGGCTGTATGTTCTATATCCTGGTCGACCGGCAGAATGGATACATACCCGGTATTCGCAAGGCGTCCATGTCCGTACAAAGCTTGCAAGCTATTAAGGGTACGTACATTTCTGTCGGAGTCCACCCAGATTTTATCAATCACATCAGGTCCAGGAACATGAATTAATTTCTTATCTATTGTCTTACACGTATGGTTCAGGTAATATTCTGCCTGTTGTCCCAACAAATCAACTGTTTTACTCATAATATATTCATTTTTTAATTTAGAATCATACTAAATAAACAGTTTTCCTTGTCGATTGTTTCATCGCGAAGCTGAAAAACGATTGCTTCTCTCAGAGCAAGTCAGTATCCGAATGATCATCTATGAAACCGCCCTTTTTCTTTTACCAATACTACTTTCAGTTGTGGATCGGCCAACATCTCACGTCCGACAGAAGACAACAAGAACTGCAACTGACTACTCCTGTGTTTCCAGGTCAGTAAATCTATGGAACGGTTCAAACCTTCTTTTATCTCAGTATACCAATATCCCGGAAATGAGAGAGCGCTAACCACCTCTTTATCCGCAATTTCCTGTAATTCTTCGATGCAATCATCCACTTCTTCTTCACTCAAATCATCCGGTTCATCATAAGTCACATAATACGAAGTATAATAACCGTCTTGAGTGAAAGCCTCCAAAGCTTTCCAATCTTTGCCTTCTATAATCAAACGGTCTTTTGCAATCTGGAAATATTCCGTCATCTCATTCATTCTCTCTAGTGCTACATGTTTATTTCCAGCGGTCAGGTTCTTTATATCCAGCCACATTTTTCCTTCATGATCTTTCATATAAGAAAAATAGGAACCCAAACTCAGATTAAAACTTGTATCTACATCATGCGTTACATCAAATACACGGTCTTTCCGAAAGACGAGATCAACCTCTACATTCGGATATCGACTCTGTTTCTCGTACAATTTTTCCAAAGAATTGCAACGATGAAGCCATATTTTCTCCGGATAACGACCTATATCCCGGAGCCCCATGAAAAGAAGGCACAAAAACACGGATGCTAATCCTGTTATAAGACTAATTTTCTTCATAATCAGTTTCTATAAAAAGCTATTCCAAATAATTTTTTATATCCCTGCTTTTGATGATGATATTGCCTGTTTGCTTATTGCAAATATATAAATTTGAAAAAATAATAGAAACTAAAATAGATGAATTACCCTTTTTTCTCTGTGAATCAACATTCTTTTTAGTAAGCATCAGCCATTTGAACGTCTAAATAAAAATCTGTAAAAATGGTATTTTAATCCGTAATGTATCTAATTACATGTACAGTCAACTGCCGTATCTTTGCATCAGAAAAAGATTAAGGTTACAAATTGAAGTATAGAATATTTTAAATGATCTATTGAAGCATGAAAAAAGTACTTGTAATATCCGGTCATACAGACCTTGCTACTTCGGTAGCTAACAAAACGATTCTTGATACAATCGGGCAATACCTTCCCGAAACTGAAATTGTAAAGCTTGATACCCTTTATCCCGACTTTAAAATTGATGTTGACGCAGAGCAACAACGCCTGCTGAAAGCCGACATTATCGTGTTGCAATTTCCAATCTTCTGGTACAGCGCACCCTCCATACTGGAACGCTGGATGGAAGAAACATTCCGGCACGGCTTCTCTCATGGCAGTACCGGCAACAAACTGAAAGGCAAAAAGATGATACTCTCATTTACCACCGGTGCCCCGCAAGAAATGTATTCTCACAAAGGGGCAATGGGGTATACGATTGAAGAGTTCTTACCTTGCTACAAAGCCACATGTAATCTTTGCCAAATGGAATTTGCGGGATATATCTATACTGGTGGCGTAAGTTACGGCACGCGTACAACCCCGGAATTGATAGAACAACAAAAGGTAAAATCTGTAGAACATGCTAAAAAACTGATCAAACTGTTAGAAACACTTTGATTAACGCTGAGTCTGTTCAAACGTCTGTTATCATTGTAATATTAGCGGATCAACGAAGGAAATCGAAAAGAGTAATGCAAAAAGTCGATAAAAAAGAACACCGAATAGTACATCATTCTTTATTTTAGTTGCACGTAACTAAAATAAAAATCCCCTATAAACAAATTGTTTATAGGGGATTTATTAAATTCATCGCGGAGAGACAGGGTTATGAACCTGCACCTCAATATCCTTGAAATTCAATTCTTTATCAATGTGTCAAAGCCTTAGGGGGTACAACTTAGGTTACAAAATCTACACTTTTCTGTCGCCTTTTGACTGTTCGTTGTCTGCCTAAAACTACGGTTCAAAGATACAGCTTTCTTTTGAAATACGCAAACCATTGAAAATAAATCTTCTGCGGTTAGTGCAAGGTGCAAGCTATATATATAGATATATACTTGCACCTTGCACTAATTTTATTGTCTTTACTGCTTCTATATAATTCGGACTTATATCCATGCTTTCCAATTTGAGGGCAAAATATGGAAATAAATAGTTAGCTTTGTAGTCGCATATAATGTATTTAGAAATGGAAAACTTCAATGCAAAATTTAGCAACCATCCCAAATTGGAATTATTAAAACATTTCTTTTTAGAACATGGGACTTATATAGAACTCAAAAAGGGTGAACAGTTCTCTATTCAAGGTGAAATAAACCATCGGGGAGCTTATATTCAAAACGGCTTATTGAGATATACTCGTGTGGATGAAAGAGGAAACATACATATAGTAGGCTATGCTTTTTCAAATGAATTTACAGGAAGTCTATGTACGCTTATAAACCCTACCCAACCGTCATTAGTCACAATCGAAGCCGTTTGCGATACAAAGATTTGCTACAATACTCTATCAAAGTTGGAGAATTTTTTTGCTACCAATGCTGAGACCATGCAAATCAAGTGTACTCTTATTGAACAATCATATTTGTTGATGTATCACAGATTATTGAATATGCACTGTAAGACTACGGAAGAACTATATATTGATTTATTGGACAGATGTTCCGACATTCAGGAGTATATTACGTTGAAAGAGATAGCTTCTTTCTTACAAGTTACACCGGAAACCATCAGTCGCATACGCCGCAAAATGGAGAAATAGCCCATCTTTAACATCCATTATACTGAGGTCTTGACAATTGTCAAGACCTTTTTGCTTTATTCTTCTTTACTTTGCCACCATATACCATTATGGTATAATTCTAAAAGCGAGATTATGAAGTTGCGAAAAAATAAAACTCTTGAAATACATCTTTTTTAGGTGGGTGTTAAAATTTTACTTTTTATTATGGAGATAGTCAAGAATGGATACAGATTATAAGGTAGGCGAACTAATTTATGATGCACATATTTATGATGGGCTGAACACTTTTTTGTCGGATTTGCAATTTTATAAAAAATGGTTACCTGCTAAGAAAGAAGCTCGAATACTTGAATTATGCTGTGGTACGGGCAGGCTTACAATTCCAATTGCACAGGCTGGATATAATATTTGTGGCGTAGATTATACCCCATCAATGCTCGAACAAGCGAAAAAGAAAGCTTTCGAAGCAAAATTAAAGATTGATTTCATAGAAGCAGATATTAAAATGCTTGATTTGCAAGAGAAGTTTGACCTTATCTTTATTCCCTTTAACTCAATCCATCATTTATATCAAAATGAGGATTTGTTCAAGACTTTGGAATGTATTAAAAATCATCTTCAAAAAAGGGGCTTATTCTTGTTAGATTGCTTTAATCCCAACATTCAATATATTGTTGAGAGCGAGAAAGAACAAACAGTAATTGCAGACTATACAACAGATGATGGACGGAATGTGTTGATAAAGCAAGCAATGCATTACGAGAGTACAACTCAAATTAACCGTATTAAGTGGCATTATTTTATAAATGGAGAGTTTCATTCAGTCCAAAACATGGATATGCGGTTGTTTTTCCCTCAAGAACTGGATTCATATTTAGAACGGTTTGGCTTTCATATTGTTCACAAATTTGGAAGTTTTGAAGAGGAAGTGTTCAATAATAATTCAGAAAAACAAATATTTATTTGTCAATAAGATATTATTATGTAATAAGAAAAGTCTTATATAATTCGCATGAGAGAATATATCGATAACATATTACAAGGAATAGATATAGAGATTGATGAAATCGACCTCTACAGCTATGACATTATCGAAACTTCTCTTTCAATGGTACATAAGCTGCTGGAAAAGCCACTTTACTTTGACCCCTTTAGGCAAATAGGATTTACCACCCTTGGCCGCGATATGATTGACCCTTTAAAGTCCTGGTGATGGGGGTCAATTTAATTTTACCCTTTTAATTTTTTCAGTTTTTCTTAGCCCTTAACTTACGCATGCTTTCACCGTATAATTCTATGGTATGAGCTGTGTGAATGATGCGGTCAAGGATGGCATCTGCTATTGTCGGGTCACCTACCATATCATACCAATTGGACGATGGATACTGCGAAGTTATGATGATGGATTTTCGTTCATGCCTGTCTTCAATGATTTCTAGCAGTATAGGACGTTCTTTGACATCAAGAGGTACAAGGGACAAGTCATCAAGAATGAGCAACTGACATCGTTCAATCTTCTTGAGTTCTGTTTCAAGTGTACCTTTGACCTTGGCAACTTTCAGTGCTCCAAGCAGTTTTGGAGCATTGGCATAGAAAGTTCGGAATCCTCTTTTACATGCCTCGTGGCCAAGGGCGCAAGCCAGATAGCTTTTCCCCGTGCCTGAAGAACCGGTGATAAAAAGGTTCTGCCCTTTATGTACAAAATCAAGGGTGGCGAGCCGTTCCATCTGATTGCGCTCCAATCCCCGGTTTGTGGCATAGTCAATCTGTTCAAGATAGGCCTTGTAGCGGAATGCCGCATTTTTGGTCAGCCGTGCAATGGCAGCTTGGGCGCGGTAATCCCATTCGCGTGCAAGAAGCATGGAAAGGAAAGTATCTGCGGTCATGGACTGCGGAGTGGTGCCGACGAGACTTTCCTTGAAAGCCTTTGCCATGCCGTGTAACTTCATGTGGTTCATCAAATCCAGTGATATGGTATTCTGATCTTGTTGTCCCGTAACGGGAGCTGTCTTATTGTTTGTTTCCATAAATCTAAACTTTATTGTTCTTGTTTGTCTTTTCTGTAATATTCGCGTCCTCGTATGTTTTTGTGGGACAGTGGAGCCGGAGAAGTCGCAGGAGACTGTACCTTCCCGTCTTCATCAGGAAGGAAGTCCGCATCTTCTCCCAGTTCAAGTACTTCACGTAAGGCCTGATAACCGTATTGCAACTTCTGGTCCGCGCAAACGCAAGCCGCAACCAGACGGTCACGACCATACTTTTTCTCCAGTGCCAGTATGCCTCTGCAGGATCTGAATGCCTTTGGAGGATATTGCATGATACGCTCCACTTCCCGAAGATAATTCAATACGATATTGTCTATTTCCGAAGCACACCGGAACAGTTCCTCCAAATCCTTGTCATAAGGGCCATAGTGCCCCGGAAGGTTGTGTTCTTTCTTCCATGAATAAGTATAGGGGATGTCACAGCGATCGTGTGTGGCAACAAGGTTCATACCGCAGTAGATTTCCACCGTATCGGCATCATAGAGAATTGTCACACGCCTTCCTACATATTCCTTTGGAACACTGTAATGGTGTCTGAACAACGAGACGTAAGAATTTCTGCCCACGGTCATGAGCTTTCTCTCTTTCATCACGTAACGATTCCGGGGAAGCGGGCGAAGATAATCTTTCTCGCTGTGCAGGAACATTTCCTTACGTGACATCTCCCGACCGGCCATTACCTTTTCATTGAAATCGAGCAGGGAAATATGGATGGCGGTATTGAGTTCGTCCAGACTGGAGAACGTCATCCCCTCTATGTCCAGGTAAACGGAACGATAGAGGAGTTTCACGGCATTTTCCACCAGGGCCTTGTCCTTGGGATGGCGTACACAGGCGGGATAGACCGCACAGCCGTAATGTTCGGCAAAAGCGGCGAAATCATCATTGATGACAGGTTCGTTACGGTCGCTTCGTGTAACTGCCGCTTTCAGGTTGTCGGGGACAATGGCCGCTGGAACGCCTTCAAAATAGTGCATGGCATTTTCACAGCCCTTTATCAGGTCTTCCTTGCGTTGCGACCATACGGCCTCGCAGTAAGTGTAATGACTGAACGGCAGGACGGCGACAAAAAACTCGGCCTTTTTCGTCTCGCCTGTCATCTCGTCAACAACCTCAAGCCTATCGCCGGCAAAATCAATATACATTTGGTCTGCGGCATAGTGCTCGACGTGGCCGACAACCTTAATGTGAAACTTATACTGACGGACAGCACGTTTGAAAGAAGAAAGTTGATAACCGTCAGGATATTCGGCATGGTACTCCTTAAACAATTTTCTGACACTCATGCCTTTTCGTGTCAGGCGGGATACATATCCGGGGAGCAAGGCATCCAGTTCTATCTGCCTGGAAGAAGGTTCCCGATGGCGGGATTCCGTACAGCCAAACATCTCATGCAACTGCTCATCGGAGAGGGAAAGAAGCTGCTCAATACTTTTTCCGCTTGAAAGAAACAGGCGGACATACTTACGGACTGTGTTACGGGAAGTATGAAACGTTTCAGCCGTTTCCTTGATTCCCATCCCGGCCGCATAACACCTTAAAATGCTTTTGATTTTTTTATTCATTTGTATAGCTTTTATTATTACCCCGTTACACCAGGACTAGGGTACTCAAATCTACACAAAAAAATCGCTAACAGTACTTACTATTAAATGGTTAATATTATTGGAGCCAAAAGGGGCAATCATATCGCGGCCAAAGGGGGCAATCCTATTTGCCCAAAGGGGTCAAAGTAAAGTGGCTTTTCCAGCTCTACCCTGACCGATAAGGACGGTTTTGTCTATGGCGGTGCGCTGACGCTGGAACTGGAAAGTTACATTACCGACCGGGTGGTATTCCTGATTAACGTACGGGAAAAATGCCTGTTCGGTTCTTCAGTCGGAAAGTTCCATACACAGTTCGGGGTAGGGCTAAAGATAATCATGTGATAAACTAACCTATTATATATAATGTATATGAGAAATGTAATTTATAAGATACTAACAGGGTGCTACATAGTGGCCGCCTTGTTATTAGTGAGTGCCTGTAATGACAACGTGGATATACAGCAGTCTTACCCGTTCCGTATCGAAACAATGCCAGTACCGAAAAAATTAAAAGTGGGTGAAACGGCGGAAATCAGGTGTCAGCTTTACCGGGATGGACGCTATGAGGAAACAGAGTACTTCATTCGCTATTTCCAACCGGACGGGGCGGGAACGCTGAAAATGTCCGATGGGACGGTTTTACTGCCAAATGACCTGTACCCGCTTCCGGGTGAAACATTCCGGCTTTACTATACCTCTGCATCCACCGACCAACAGACGGTAGATGTGTATTTTCAGGATAGCTTCGGGACGTTACAGCAATTAACGTTTTCTTTCAATAACAATAGTAATAAAGAAGATAAATAAACTTTTTTGTATGAATATGTTAAGAAGTACCGGAAAAATTATCATCGGTACTTCTTTTTTGGTTATATTTGTAGGACATTAGTTATTAAATAATGGAAAATGCAGTAATAAATAGAGCAACTCAAAAAATTGATGTTAATGATTTTCGCACATTAACCCAATTACATATAAAATACGAATGGCTTCAGGAAGAACCGGATGCCCTATTTGAGTTGTGGTGTTTAGCTGACCGTGAAGAGCAAAAAAGGCTTATAGAGTTCCTTATTCACAATTTTCTATATATAAATGGAAAAGATTTGGATCACGGATGCAAATCAATTGTTAATCAGATTGAAATAGAATGGGGATTAACTGCCACAAATACCATTATCACTGCTACGTGTGATAATAGCAATCCTGACGGTTCACAAATGATTCTTCAAAAAATCAAAAATAAACTCTCAGGATACTGGAGAGAGAAAATGCTATATAACTCGTTACCAGTTGCAGCAAATGAACTTCAAAAGAATTACAATATTGTATTGATTGATGATTTCATTGGTACTGGTGACACAATATGTAAAAAGGTTAAGTATCTTTTAGAAACACTTCATAACAGAAAGATTGAGGATTATTCTATTTACATAGTGAGTCTAGCTGCAATGAATTTTGCAAAAGAACCAATGAATGAATTAAATATTCCATACTATTCTGTTCATTGGCTACTAAAGGGTATTAGTGAAAAAATGAATTTAACAGAAAGAGCTAATGCAATAAAGGCTATGGAAGACTTAGAAGCTAAACTAAAGGATAAAGTTTTTGGAAGAAAACTGCTAAATTTTGGTTATAAGAGGTCTGAAAGTTTGTTTGCTTTAGAGTCTAACAATATTCCTAATAATGTATTTCCAATCTTTTGGTGGACACATCTAAAAGATAATACACTACGAAAAACACTTTTTCATAGAATATAATGCAGATATTCAGCGAAGACATAGAGTTTCTTAGAGAGTTATATATTCAAAACTCTGTTAGTATGTATTTCTTTCACGAGAAATATATGCTATCTCCTGCACAGTTGGGTCGTACAATAAGAAAATTTACAGATATTGGCTGTGTTATTCTTAATGAAAATTGTATTGAATTAACAGAAAAGGGACGTAGATGGATTATCACAAATAGACGAGAGTTATTCTTAAAAACAAAAGAAAAATATTGGAAGAATATTCCAATCGAAATGACACAAGAAGTATTCAAAATAGGTGATACATATAAACCAAAGAAATTGGATTCAGAATTATTTAAAACTTTAGAGGATGGAGAATGAAACTAGCACGTCGAGGTGTATTCGCCTCTTTGATTAACGCTATTGTTAGCCACAGTAGTACCCTTTAGGGTACTACCGTAGTTCCTACGGAACTACGGTACTAAATTCTACTAACGTAGAATTTAGTACATTGAATGAATTTCAATGAAAGTAGTTTTTCCATCCTCTTTTTTTCTACAATTATGACCCAAGAACAAGAACTTGAAATAAATAAATGGAATGATTTTATTTCCGAAAATATAAAAGGAGATAAGACCAAGAAAGCCTTATTCTTATATGTCGAAAAGCTAGTTCAAAAGGACACTGTTGTAATTATAGATTTCAACCATTTGGCAATGCTTTTAGGAATACAAGTAAACACCCTTGCAAGTATAATTGCAAATACAGAATCATTTTACTATAATTTTGAAATTCCGAAAAGGAGTGGAGGAACAAGAACTATTTCCGCTCCATACCCGGTGTTACTAAATGCACAAAAATGGATTTATGACAATATCTTGAATAAAATAAAGGTTCACGATAATGCAAAAGGATTTATTAAAAAAACATCAATAGTAGATAACGCAAGAGTTCATCTCGAAAGAAATTACATCTTGAAAATGGATATTGAAAATTTCTTCCCTTCAATCAAAATGAATAGAGTTATTTCTATATTTCGCAATCTGGGTTACACTAAGAAAATATCTTATTATTTATCTTCTATCTGTTGTTTGCACGGGACTTTGCCACAAGGTGCTGTAACAAGTCCCTGCCTTAGTAATATTATAGCAAAACGAATGGATGCAAGAATCACAGGACTATCTACCCGATTTGCATTGAATTACACAAGATATGCCGATGATTTTACTCTCTCAGGGGATATACTACCGCCAAAAATCATTAACTATATTGAGGAAATAGTCAATCAAGAGGGCTTTTTAATAAATAAGAAGAAAACCTGCCTTATCGGAAAAGGGAAACAAAAAATAATAACTGGTATTTCTATTTCTTCAGGCGAACTTAAAATACCAAGAGAGAAAAAAAGGGAAGTAAGACAAAATGTTCATTATGTTCTGAAGAATGGACTATTTGAGCATCAGAAACATATAAATTCATTTGACCCTATTTATATAGAAAGACTGCTCGGCTATTTGTTTTTTTGGCTATCTGTTGAACCTGATAATAACTTTGTAAAATCGTCAATAAGAAAACTTAATGATTATACTAAAGATTTAGATGGAATAAACTGAGGCATCTTTATTATTTTCTTTCCCGCATAGGCTTACGAAAGAAAATAGTCCAGTATTATTTCTCCCTCTTTTTGAACTTTTATCCATTCATCCCGCCGTTTCCGGCACTCTTCCAGTGTTTTGGCTACCGTTGAGAACAGTTCTCCGTCCGTATGGCGGTAATCATACTGAAAATATTCCGTCCCTCTAAACGCCCCAGCAATAAACGTTACATATTTTTCCTGTCCCGGCTCTTGGGTCGTGGACACTCCGTTTTTATTAAGTGATTCCATAAAGCTATTATATTAACAATGTGAGCAATAAAGCGATTATAAACAAGGCTGTCAAAAGACTAAAGAAAACCGACAGGAACAACCGCAATAAAAAGCGGATAACAAAAAATGCAACTATCAGGAAGAGCCACATACCCGCAGAAGTGGACAAGAAATAAATCGCTGAAGCTAATACCCCCACCCGGAACAAAAATCTAAATAAACCGCCTGTTTTCATTGTATATTAGTTTTGTGGGCGGGTTTCCCCGCCCGTTAAGTAATCAGCAAATCCGAAAAACAAAACCATCCTCAAACCAGTAATCACCGATAAATAAATCACGGGCAAACTTTTCGTAATCGAAGTATGTCTTTGCGAAATCCGGCAGGTCGTAACACTGTTCCACAACTTCATAGGCGTAATCTTCTTCATCGTTATATTTACCCTGAAAATCGTCCCTGAAAGAAGAAATCAAGTCGTGTGCATCTTCGGTCAATAGGTCGTGCGAACCATGATTACACCACACTATAAACGCTTCTTGTTCGTTCTCGCTTAAATCGTCCATCGCATCCCGGATGTCGAAAAAGTTGTCAGATAGCCAACTTTCGCCGATTAATTCATTGGGTATATTTTCCCAGTCCTGAAACATATATTCCGGGGCTTCCTCGTCTGCGTGTAATTCCGCACAGGCTTCGTAAAATTCGTCTTTGTCCGAAAAGTCGGAAAGGTTAAACCACTTGCCCTCGATTGAGCCATCGTTGTACTTTGCGTATGTACCTACATAAATTCTTGCTTCGTTTAAACTTGTTGCTTCCATAACCTCTGATTTTTTTTGATATATGCGGATTCTTGAGGTGAGGGAGTTGAGTTTCATAACCTTTTTTTTCTGCTTCTCGTAAATCCGACTTTTTTTATATGCGTCTTTCCGTCGGGTCGGTCGTTTTCGTTTCATATATGCCGGAAAGTGTAGGCTTTAGTCTTTGCAAGTTTTTGTGGAAAAATACTCTCAAGTGAAGCGCAGCAGGAAGATTTTCACATCAAACCCTTTAGGGCTTGAACTTTCAAAGATGTTAAGAAGTCGTAAATACTTTTGCATATAGAAATGGAAATGATTAACCGTCCCGATGGAATGACTGCCTATGGGAGTGGTTTACGGCAAAAGAAGCAGAACAATCGTATGATTATGATTATATTTGCATCCAAATAGATTATATATGAAACAAGAAGACTTTTTCACAAAACATAGCGTTAAGCTGGCATTTTTCTTAGTCGTAATTGGAGTGATTGTTATTATTGTATTTATGTGTAGAACTCCATTTAATGACTGGTCTGGGGAAACTGACCCTACTCTATTTGCACAATATGGAGATTTTATAGGTGGGTTTATTGGCACTTTCTTTTCGTTAGCAGGTTTTTTTCTGCTATACAAAACCCTCCTTGCACAACAAGACACTTTGATGAACCAAGAAAAAGATTCTTTAATTCAAAAAGAAGCAATTGATAAAGAACGTTTCGAAACAACATTTTTTAATTTATTGAGTGTGCAGCAAAATATCACAGATAATATCAAAGCTTATTTTGGAACAATGGAGGGATTAGATAGCGAAAGAGTAAATATTGTTGCAGGTAGGGAATTTTTTCTTTACGCAAGAAGTGAATTGTCGAAAATAAACTACAGTATTTTTAATACAAAATACTTAGGTAGCTATGATAAAAATAATGTAGAGTATTTAGAACACTACATATCCGAACTATATGACCCTCAAAGTTCTAATTACACCCATCCTTTAGAGGCGGAGCAAAAAGAAGCTAATATTATTCAAGAAACAAGTGTAAAATACGCCAACAAATTTTACGGGATAACTAATATACATTGGAAAAACATTAATGAAAAAGACACACCAACAAAAATAAAATACGTTTACTACTTCTTTTTTAGACGGTTTCACTATGCAATAGGGCATTATTTTCGGAATTTGTATCATATCCTTAAATTCATAGAAAAATATGAGATAAACAAAATAAATAATACCCCAAATACTGAAGAGCATGCTGTTATAATTGAAGATTGTAGCAAATATGCCCAGTTTATTCAAGCACAAATGTCTTCATATGAGTTAACTCTTTTATATTATAATGCTTTATGTTTCCCTAAATCACTACGACTTATCTTGAAATATAATTTATTGGAGAATTTAGCTAAAGAGGATTTAATTGACAATAAGCATTACGACGAGAACAATATAATTCTAAAAAGCAGACCGCAATTATTTGACTTTTAAGGTAATGACGAGCTATTTATCGGCTCGCCATTATTAGGCTATAACAACCTGTGATAAGTTATTATTCTTCATCAGGTATTCTGTATCCTATGGGTTTTCTTGGTTTGGGGTCAGGTTTACTTAATATCTGGGTTAGTGCTTGGTATATTTCACTAAACTGTGCATCTGTACTTTCTTCCAGTTCCTCAATACGTTTAAGAAGTTCATCATACCCGATAACCATTTGTCGCATCAGGACGAATGCCCGCATAATAGAGATATTTACATCTATTGCTGTTTGACTTCTCAATACCGTAGAAAGCATTGCAACACCCTGTTCTGTAAAAACCATTGGGCTAACAGAACTGTGTTTCAAGGTTTCGGGGAACTGGTCACAAATTGTGACCAGTTGGTGAAACTCTTCTTTATCCTGTTCAAACATAAAGTCAGAAGGAAATCGCTGAATGTTACGTTTGACAGCCTGTTTGAGAACCTTTGTCTTTACATTATACAACTCCGCTAAGTGGAAGTCCAGCATTACCCTGTATCCCCGGACTTCAAAAATTTTGTTTTGAATGACTTGTAATTCCATATCTATTTATATTTTAATATTTTACAGTGAAAATAGTTACCTAATTCGTTACCCATTGGTTACCTACTGGAAATAGGTAACTATTGAGTCACCTTTTTATAGATTTTTTCAATACCTGTAAATTGGTCGGAAAGCCCTTTCATATCATCACTAATCTTGTTATTCGTGATACGGGCGTAGATTTGGGTAGTTTCAATGTTGGTATGCCCTAGCATTTTGGAAACAGTTTCGATGGGTACGCCTTTCCCCAGTGTGGTTGTCGTGGCGAAAGTGTGCCTTGCAAGGTGAAAGGTGAGATTCTTCTTAATCCCGCACAGGTCGGCAATCTCTTTGAGGTAAGAATTAAGCTTCTGATTACTGATAACCGGGAGGATTTTACCATTGGGAAACTTATCCTTATACTTATCCAAAATCATTTTCGGAATATCCAGTAGAGGAACATTTACGTCCGTATTAGTCTTTTGACGTTTGGTGATTATCCATAAATTACCGTCAAAGGATTTACGAATATTATCTTGCGTAAGATTGGCAACATCTATGTAAGCCAAACCTGTGAAGCAGGAAAAGATAAACAAGTCCCTGACGTTTTCCAACCGTTCAGAAACCATCTTCTTTTTAAGGATGATTTTTATTTCATCCTCTGACAAGTAACCCCTATCCACTTTTTCCAAACGTATTTTATAACTGGAGAATGGGTTGCCTATCAAGATGCCATTATTACGGGCAATCAGGATGATACGTTTGAAAAACTGCATGAACTTGGCGGTCGTGTTATAACCACATTTACAGGTAGTACGCAAATATAACTCGAAGTCTGTAATGAACATCGGTGTTATTTCATTTATCGCAAAATCCGATACGTTATATTTGCTTTGGATGAACTCGGCAAGATGGCGGCGGGTCACTTCATATTTACGATAGGTAGCAATCGTCTTGGATATACCGACTAACTGCTTAACATCGTCATTGTGCTTTTTGAAAAGGGTAAGGACGGTTTCGTGTTTCTCACTGTGTCCCAAAAATTCATTCTTCACCTTTTCGGCTGTTACATAATTGTCACGCCGTTGTTGTTCGTGGTAGATATTGTTTAAGGATGCTTTTATATCATCTAATAAAGCATTGATTTTACCTGCATCCTTACCTTTGGCTTTTCCTGCTGCGATATTCCAGCTATCAGGCAAAATACTTTGTTTTGTGCTGAACTGGCAAAGTTTACCGTCAATGGTAATTCTTGCCATAATCATAACTTCACCGTTCTTTTTTTCAGAGCCTTTCTTTAAATAGAAAAGGACTTTAAATGTACTCTTCATAACCTCACATTTTTAAGTTGCAAAACTACTAATAACTTGTTAAATGTGAGATAGATAGACGGTAGACAAATTCGGACTTCCTGTGGTCATTTCGGGACAAATCGTTACCGTTTTTGTCCGGTAGGGAATAGGTAACGATTTAGTAACGAAACTATGTCTTTTATAGTCCTTTTGTTGTCTTGGAAACAAGACTTATAGGCAATAAAAAAACCTACAAATCGCTGATTTGTAGGTTTTTGTCCACTTACTGTCTTGTTTTGTCCAGTAGGTTCTGCGGAGAGACAGGGATTCGAACCCCGGGTACCTCGCAGTACAACGGTTTTCAAGACCGCCGCAATCGACCACTCTGCCACCTCTCCCAAAACTTCTCTTTCAAGAAGTGCTTTTCTCTTAAAGCGATGCAAAAGTACTATTCTTTTTTGATATCACAAATATTTCAGCACAAAAATATTATTTCTACGATATTTTATAATCGCAGCGCAGTTGACGCAGCCCTATGCCTGAAATAATCCATATGTATATTTTGTAAAATAACAGAAAAGTATCAACTTCGCTATCAACCTACCATTTACCAATAAATTAGTAAAAGAGTGCAGGTAATGAACACAAAAAAGCCGACTTTACCGGTAACTCCTATACCTAACAATAGTTATTTTATGTCGTACAACATAAAAACCGAGTATTCATGCACTGCTATGTGGAAAAAAGATAGTAATTTTGCAGTCCTTATTAGGATAACAACCATTACCCACTAACAAAATGAATATTATGGAATTGAACAAAACCTTTATCGACGGGCTTTGGAGCAAAGAAATCAATGTCAGTGATTTCGTGAGTAAAAATATCGCGCCTTATACTGGAGACGCTTCTTTCCTGCAAGGACCTACCGAACGTACCAAACATATTTGGGAGCTTTGCCTCAAAGCACTCGAAGAAGAAAGAGCTAACAACGGAGTACGTTCTCTCGACCCCCACACAGTATCAACTATTACTTCACATCAGGCTGGCTATATAGATAAGGAGAATGAACTTATCGTTGGTTTGCAGACAGACGAGCTATTGAAACGTGCCATCAAACCATTCGGTGGTATCAATGTAGTAGCTAAAGCTTGCCGCGAAAACGGTGTAGAAGTAGATGATAAAGTAAAGGATATCTTTACCCATTATCGCAAGACACACAATGACGGCGTATTCGACGTATATACTGAAGAAATCCGCTCATTCCGTTCATTGGGTTTCCTCACCGGACTTCCCGATAACTATGCCCGCGGACGTATCATCGGTGATTACCGTCGTCTGGCACTTTACGGTATCGACCGCCTCATCGAAGCCAAAATGGAAGATTTACACAATCTGACCGGTCCGATGACTGATGACCGTATTCGCCTGCGCGAAGAAGTGGCAGAGCAGATCAAGGCTTTGAAAGATATTAAGATAATGGGCGAATATTACGGACTCGATCTTAGTCGCCCGGCTACTTCCGCACAGGAAGCTGTACAATGGGTGTACATGGCTTATCTGGCCGCTGTAAAAGAACAAGACGGTGCAGCTATGTCTCTGGGTAACGTTTCTTCGTTCCTCGACATCTTTATTGAATATGACCTAGCACACGGTAAAATCAATGAAACATTTGCCCAGGAACTGATCGACCAGTTCGTTATCAAACTCCGCATGGTACGCCATCTGCGTATGCAGTCATACAACGATATCTTTGCCGGAGACCCGACCTGGGTAACGGAAGCCATTGGCGGACGTTTCAACGACGGACGCGTAAAGGTAACAAAGACTTCCTTCCGCTTCCTGCAAACATTGTATAACCTCGGTCCTTCTCCCGAACCGAACCTGACCATACTTTGGGGACCTGAACTCCCTGAAGGTTTCAAGGAATTCTGCGCACAAGTATCCGTAGACACCAGCTCCATCCAATACGAAAATGATAACCTGATGCGCGAAGTACGTAACTGCGACGACTATGGTATCGCATGTTGTGTATCCTATCAGGCTATCGGCAAGCAGATACAGTTCTTCGGGGCACGTGCCAACCTGGCAAAAGCCTTGTTGCTTGCCATCAACGGCGGACGTTGCGAAAATACCGGTACTGTCATGGTAAAAGGTATTCCCGTATTGACCGGTGAAACATTGAAGTTCGAGGAAGTAATGTCGAACTATAAGAAAGTTCTGACCGAAATTGCCCGTGTCTACAACGAAGCAATGAACATCATCCACTTCATGCACGATAAGTATTATTACGAAAAGGCTCAGATGGCATTTATCGATACGAATCCACGCATCAATCTGGCTTATGGTGTAGCCGGTCTTTCCATTGCCATCGACTCACTGTCAGCCATCAAGAATGCAAAGGTTACAGCCCGTCGCAACGACATCGGCTTGACGGAAGGTTTCGATATCGACGGTACATTCCCATGTTTCGGTAATAATGACGACCGTGTGGACCACCTTGGGGTAGACTTGGTATATTATTTCAGCGAAGAACTGAAAAAGTTGCCCGTTTACAAGAATGCCCGTCCTACTCTTTCATTGCTGACGATTACTTCTAATGTAATGTACGGTAAGAAAACAGGTGCTACTCCTGACGGACGTGCCAAAGGTGTAGCTTTCGCCCCGGGTGCCAACCCGATGCACGGACGCGATAAGAACGGTGCCATCGCATCACTGAGCTCCGTAGCCAAGTTGCGTTATCGTGACTCACAGGACGGTATCAGTAATACATTCTCTATCGTCCCGAAATCTCTCGGTCCGACACCGGAAGATCGTGTTGAAAACCTGGTAACAATGATGGACGGTTACTTTACTAAAGGTGCACACCACCTGAACGTAAACGTGCTGAACCGTGAAATGTTGGAAGATGCCATGGAACATCCGGAGAAGTATCCGCAACTCACAATTCGTGTTTCCGGCTATGCTGTGAACTTCGTGAAACTGAGCCGCGAGCATCAGTTAGAAGTTATCAGCCGTAGTTTCCACGAAAGAATGTAATATGATAAACGTACACTCCTACGAAAGTATGGGAACATTCGACGGGCCGGGTCTCCGGCTCGTCGTTTTCCTGCAAGGCTGTCCGTTCCGTTGTCTGTATTGTGCCAACCCGGATACAATAGATGCAAAAGGGGGGACACCTACCCCACCGGAAGAAATTCTGCAAATGGCTATCAGCCAGAAAGTATTTTTCGGAAAAAAGGGTGGCATCACATTCTCGGGTGGTGAGCCTACATTACAGGCCGAAGCGCTTATACCTCTGTTCAAAGATTTGAAAGCAAACGGCATTCACATCTGCCTGGATACCAATGGCGGCATCTGGAATGAAAAAGTTGAAGAACTAGTGAGTCTGACGGATTTAGTGCTGCTGGATCTCAAAGAATTCAATCCCGAACGCCATAAGAAGCTGACCGGATGCAGCAATACAAAAACTTTACATACCGCAGCTTGGTTGGAGGAACAGAACCGACCTTTCTGGCTACGCTATGTATTAGTACCGGGATATAGTGATTTTGAGGAAGACATTCGCAGTTTAGGCGAACATCTCGGCCAATATAAAAGTATACAGCGGGTAGAAATTCTTCCTTATCATCGTCTGGGCGTGCATAAGTACGAAGCTATGGGATGGGATTACCAATTGAAAGAAGTAAAAGAAAATACTCCCGAACAACTGGAACGTGCAGAAAAGTTATTCAAGGAATACTTTGAAACGGTTATAGTAAACTAAGAAATAAGAATAAAAGGGACGGGTGATAACAAAAAATGTAATACTGCATTACATATATTGTTATCACCCGTTACATATATAGTCATTTCCTTTTGAAGGAAACGGTTATGTACTGATTAGTAAGTCAGACGGATACCTGCCTGCAACGTAAAGTTCGTCGGGTTCTCCTTTCGTATAGTCTCTATCGGAGAGCCATCGTCAAAGAAATAGGAAACACCAGGCTCTACATATATTCCCACTCTATTACTAATATTATATTGAGCACCTACCGCACCCATTACAGACAATTGCACGGGTTTCACCGTTTCCTTTTCGCTTCCTATCTTACCATAGACACACTTCTCTATTGCACCACCAGCAGATACATACACTGTGAAACGTTTGTCATTAACGAAACTCCAGTTCGCACGCACCGGAATACCGATATAGTGCAGTTTTTGATCTGTTTTTTCCGAACTATTTTCATAAGTTATTTCAGACGACAACATCGTATAAGTCACACCGGCTTCCACAGAAAAGTTTTTCGGCAATGCTTTCCGTACCGATAAGCCGAAACTAAGAGGTTGCTTATGCTTGATATTTTTAACCTGACGGGTATTTTTCCGCAGATAAGGTACTCCACCTTCAAATACCAGTTCCTGTCCTTCAGGAATATCCAGAATACCACTGGAAACATTCGGTAAATCCAGTTTATCACTAAACATAGGAGTTGAATTCGGACTTGACTGCATGCCACCATTTGCATTATCCAGCGTCGCAAGTGCTCCTGTATTTCCTACAGACATGCCAACCGCCCAACCTTTATTTCCGGTAGATGATTTCTTTTCAGTAGGCAAATGGAGTTTATCTCTGCCGGAAGGACGATATACTTCGCGTTCTTTCTTTTCCGGAATCGAAGATGAAGTTTCCGTTTCCTTTGCCTGTTCCGTTTTTCCCGTTTCTTCTGTCACATTTGAATTCAAATCTGAATTCACTATTTCTTCTTGCCGGTTCACGTTTACTTCCTGAACATTGCTTTCTGTTTCCAAATGCTGCGCTACAAGAGTTTGATAACGAGAATCCCCTTGTTCAATTACTCGCCGGATAACAGGTTCCGGCTGTTCTCCTTGAGTATCCGGCTTTGTCTGTTCCGGCAATACATCAGGTATCGTTGCCAAAGCCGGTTCAGCCGCACGACGCACCTCGTCCACTACCGGACTTTGCAGCAACCACAAGCTAACAGACGATACAGCCACCAGCACAACTGCCGCAGCCGTCATCGCCCAACGACGGAACATGATCTGTTTCTTCTTCCCTACAGACATGGGTGCGGAGGCAGGCAATACCTTCTCCAACCGTTCCCAGCCGGTATCAGGCAACGGTTCGGAATAATCATCCAGCCGCTCCTTTATCTTTTTCAACCATAATTCATCATCTTTCATCATACGTCCTTTCCTTCATTAAGCATTGTTCTTCATCCACTCTCGCACTTTTGTAGCCAAAGTAGCTTTAGCACGTGTCAGCTGCGAAGCCGATGACTTCTCATTAATACCCAGCATCTGGGCAATTTCCTTATGAGACTTTTCTTCAAATATATATAAGTTGAATACGGTGCGATAACCGGCAGGTAATTCACTGATAAACTGCATCAGCACCTTCTGAGGAATAGTTTCCACTGTCGAAGCATCGGGTTCCTCGTACGTTTCGGGTACGTTGTCCAGCCCCTCCGACTGGTTTATTACATCATTCTTGCGCAAGTATTGCAGCGCCGTATTCACCATAACACGCTCCATCCACGCCCGCAAGGATCCATCACCTCGCCAAGTGAATTTATCAAAAGAATCGAAGAGCTTCAGGAAACCATCGTGCATGAGATCTTCTGCTGTATCACGGTCACCCGCATAACGAAGACACACGCTGAGCATCCGCCCTGCATAGCGCTCGTACAGCTCCTTCCTGGCAAGGTTGTCGCCTTGCCTGCACCGTCCTGCCAGTTCCTGTTCTTCCATTCTTTCCTTTGACACGTGTTTACCTTATAAATGCGGCAAAGATAGAAATACTGCACGTAGCGAGCAAGAAATTAACTCTTTTGTTTCTTTAACAGTCCTTTATGCAGTATTTACCCTCCCATTGCATTTTTTGAATACATGTAGAAAATAAGATTAACACCCAAAAAACAACAATTGATGAAGAAGCTGAGATTTTATTCGGTAGTATTTACATTTGCACTTTTAATAATACCGATGTTACAGTCTTGTCTGAATGATGATGACGAAAATCGTGGTACTCGTTTCACAATCGGTACTATAGAAGTTATAGGAGAAAAGGAATACTTTTTTAATCTGGATGACGGTGATAAGATGTATCCCAGCGATACTACTTACATCCATAACTACACTGTGGAAAACAACCAACGTGTATTTATTCATTTCCTTCCATTGGAAGAAGATATCCCGGGCTATGACTATAATGTGAAACTTATCCAACTTGAGAACATACTGACAAAAGATATTATTCCACTTACCGAGGAAACGGCTGACAGCATCGGTAATGACCGTATCAATGCTACCTCATTATGGATTACGGGAAATTATCTGAACATAGAACACCAGTTCTTCCACAGCAATAATCCAGATAAGAAGCACATGCTGAACCTGGTCATAAATGAAACAGCCGAGACACCTGATCCGGAAGACGAGTATTTCACTTTGGAATTCCGGCACAATGCCTATAACGATGAACAACGTACGCCGGGTTGGGGAATCGTATCATTCAGACTGGATAAAATAGCCAAGCAATTGACAGGAAAGAAAGGATTAAAAATAATCGTCAATACGATTTATGACGGAAAACAAACCTATACGATAGATCTGAAAAAATAGTAAAATAGGATTAAACAATAAGAGACCAACCTAAACTGACCGATTGAAAACGGAGAGGGTGCATTCCTACAGTGAATACACCCTCTTTTACTTTAAAAAAGCCTTATTTAAAAGACCTTGAAATCTCTTATAACTGTACAAGGATACGGAATACTTTTCCAGGATTAGCCGCCCACTCCGTCATAGCTTCCAATGCATCTTCAGGTACTGCTACCTTCGTTATTAATTCTTCTACCGGGCAAGTTCCTGCTTTCATATAGTTGATGACCGCACGAAAGTCGGCCGGCAATGCATTTCTGGAACCACGTATATCCAATTCTTTCTGGACAAAATACTTCGTCTGGAAAGCTACTTCACTTTTCGCATAACCAATGCAAACGACACGCCCTGAAAAAGCAACTTCATCCACAGCCATTACATAAGTCACAGGACTACCGACAGCTTCAATCACAACATCAGCTCCAAAACCTTCCGTAATCTCTTGAATCCGGCTATGCACATCTTCCGTTTTAGAATTAACCGTATGAGACGCTCCCATTCTCCGCGCCAACTCCAACTTCTCATCATCCAAGTCCACAGCAATAACAATGGCACCTCTAAGAGCGGCACGAACAATAGCACCTATACCAATCATACCGCAACCGATGACCATCACATATTCATTGTCAATCACCTGACCGCGCGAAACGGCATGAAATCCCACACTCATCGGCTCAATCAAGGCACAATCACGCGGAGAAATATCACCTGCCGGAATAATTTTAGTCCAGGGCAATACAGCATACTCACACATCACGCCATTCCGCTGCACTCCCAATGTTTCATTATGTTCGCAGGCATTGACACGACCATTGCGGCACGAGGCACATTTACCACAATTAGTATATGGATTCAGAGTCACATTCATTCCTTTTTCAAAGCCTACCGGAACATCCGGACCTATTTCTTCAATTACCGCACCTACTTCATGCCCTGGCACTACAGGCAATTTTACCATCGGATTACGCCCCAGGAAGGTGTTCAAATCGGAACCGCAGAAACCCACATATTTAATTCTCACTAACACCTCACCGGCACCAACCACCGGTTTTTCAAGTTCAACCACCTTCATTTCAGAGGGGTTGACTATTTGAACTGCTTTCATTTTATATATTTGAAATTAATTGTTTAATCAATAATCTTATAACCTTTCCAGCCATAGTAGGCACAGAATATAAAGCAAATCATCGGTACGCAGTAAGCTGCATAATAAATGTGCTCATTGGCGTGCATGAAATAAGCCGTCAACTGAGGGAGACAGGCATTACCGACAATAGCCATCACGAGAAAAGCCGAACCACTTTTTGTCTGGTCACCCAATCCCTTCAGAGCCAGAGAGAACTGGGTAGGATACATAATAGACATGAAAAAAGAGATAGCCAGCATAGCATATAATCCCACCATACCTCCCCAAATCATTACCACTCCGCACAAAAGAATATTCATTAAGGAATAAACCAACAACATATCCTGCGGACGGAATTTCACCATCAGTCCTGTACCAATCCAGCGCCCTACAAGGAAAGCAAGCATATAAAGTCCGAAGAAAGTTGTTGCGGTTTCTTCCGGAAGTCCTGCATAAGAACAGCAATAGACAAGGAATAAACTGTTGATCGCTGTCTGCCCGCCATTATAAAAGAACTGCGCAATTACCCCCCAACGCAAGTGTGAATGTTTCAGTACACCAAAGTCAATCAACTTTTCTTTCTTTGAACCGGAAGAAGGAGTCTTACTTTCATCTCCTATCTGCGGTAATTTGGAAAATATGAACACCACTGCTATAATCACCAACAACAAGGCCAGCATCAGATAAGGGAACTTCATTGCATCCGTCTCTACTTGTATATAAGCCTGCCAGCCACCCGGATAATCTACGGGTAAAGTATCACGTGTATAATGCGTGCCACTCAGAATCAGTTTACTCAGAAACATAGCAGAGATAAAGGCGCCGAGTCCGTTGAAAGATTGTGCCAGATTCAACCGTCGCGGTGCTGTTTCGGGCGCACCCAAAACGGTAACATACGGATTAGCAGCAGTCTCCAAGAAACACATACCGGTAGCTATGATAAAGAAAATGCAGAGATAGGCCCAATAGGCTTTCAACATGGCAGCCGGGAAAAAGAGCAAACCACCCAATGCCGCCAACAATAAACCGAAAATAATGCCTGCTTTGTAGCTATAACGCTTCATAAACATAGCTATCGGAATCGGGAAAATGAAGTAAGCAAGCCAATAGGCAGTTTCGGTAAATGACGCCTCAAAGGTGTTCAGTTCACAGGTTTTCATCAACTGCCGTATCATTGTCGGGAGCAGATTGCTGCTAATTGCCCAAAGGAAAAAAAGGCAGAAGACCAGCGCCAAAGGTATCGTATAAGTATTTTTTTTCATGGTATTATTATCTTCTTATTCAGACATGTTTTTGATATATGGCAATACAGGAAGATCAGTAAATCCATAGAATTTCCGGGCATTTTCTCCAAGGAACAGCCTTTTTTCATCTTCTTGCAAATCGGGTGATTTCACTATAAAATCATACGACATTTTGTAAGTGATTGCGGTAATAGTACGCGGATAATCCGATCCCCACATCAGTTTCTTCATCCCGACTAGTTCGGCAGCTTTCCGTATAGCTTTTACTGCTCCCTTAAAAGGATAGAACTCATCATTGAAAAGCCAGGTTATTCCTCCTGATTCAATCATCACATTGGGATGAAGAGCCAGCCGTATCTGTTCTTCCCAATCCGGACGTGTCACCATTCCGAAATGCCCGATAGCAATTCTCAACCGGGGACACTCCTGAATGACCTCCTGCATCTCGGAAACTTGCGTTGCTCCGTCCGCCAAATCTATGGAAAGCATCACATCCCGCTCTTCCATATAGCGGAACATCTGCATCATTTCCTCACTATTCAGCATCACCCGTCCCTCTGTAAGCAACAGGCGTTGAGCCGGAATTTTAATAGCTTTGAAACCTCTTGCAATGAGTTCTTTTGCCTGTGCCAGAAACCCGGGCTTACGGAACTCACACATTCCGCAAACAAAGAAGCGATCAGGATAACGAGAAATAACTTCTGCCAGATATTCATTCTGAATACCATCAATAAATTCCTGTGTAATAACAGCAGCAGCCACTTGCGCATAGTCCATGTTCGACAGGAAAACTTCTGCACTATTCACCCCGTCCATCATAAAGGGAGGAACCATTTGGCGGATTTCTCCCATAAACAACGAACGTCCATTATCCAGTGTACGAATGGGAAATCCATCCACCACCGTATCTTGCCGCAACCATAGATGGGCATGGGCATCAATTATTGTATAGTCCATATAGACAGCTATATTTTAAGAATTAGCCCAACTTACGCGTTGCTGTTCCCCAATAATTTCCTGTACTTCATGCACCAGCGCCCAGTCAATCGGCTCTTCAATAAAAGAGACATTCTTTTTCACATTCAGCGGATTGGCTGTACTGAACAATGTAGTCGCAATCCGAGGATTACTAACAGAGAACTGCATAGCTAATTTCTCAATAGGATAATTCTTTGCTTTACAGTATTCCATTGCTTTGCGACAAGCATCCACCAAAGGTTCTGGAGCTGGATGCCATGCAGGAACGCCCCGTTCACTCAACAATCCCATGGATAGCGGAGAGGCATTTATCACGCCTATTCCTTTCGATTCAAAATAATCAAGAAAATCCGCTAGCTTGTCATCGCACAGGCAATAATGGCAGAAATTGAGTATAGATTCTACCGTACCACTGGGTGAGTGATCAATTACCCATTTCAGGTTTTCAAGTTGCAAGTCAGTGATTCCGACATGTCCGACAACTCCTTTTTCACGCAATTCTACCAATGCCGGCAATGTCTCATTAACAACCTGGTTCAGATCAGCAAACTCAATATCGTGTACATTAATCAAATCGATAAAGTCGATATTCAGACGTTCCATGCTCTCATATACACTTTCTACCGCACGTTTTGCAGAGTAATCCCAGGTATTGACACCATCTTTTCCATAACGTCCCACTTTGGTAGAAAGATAATACCGGTCACGTGGAATGTCTTTCAAGGCCTTTCCTAAAACAGTCTCTGCTTTATAATGCCCATAATAAGGGGAAACATCTATAAAATTCATGCCTGATTCGACAGCAGTAAACACAGCCTCAATTCCTTCTTTCTCTTTAACATCATGGAAAACCCCTCCTAAAGAAGATGCTCCAAAACTGAGAGATGATACTTTCATCCCTGTCTTTCCGATTTCATGGTATTGCATAACTAATTAAATTTAAAAGTTTTTAGATGCGACAAAAATAGGGTAAGAATAATTTCAGGACAGCATATAAGAAGCGAAAACAATACGTAATGGTTTACGTAAAAAAAACATCCTTCCATACCTTCTTTTATCGAAGAATGTGTTTTCTTTGTAAATGAATCTAATATAGCTGACTTAAGAAATGGAATACCGGAAACATACTTCATTAAAAGATCTCGCCCAAGCATTAGGCGTATCCATTCCCACTGTATCCAGGGCACTAAAAGACAGCCCTGAAATTAGCAGTGAGCTTTGCGCTAAAGCCAAGAAGCTGGCAAAAGAAATGAATTACCGTCCCAATCCTTTTGCCATGAGCCTGCGAAAGAATACCCCGCGTATCATTGGAGTTGTTGTACCGGATATCGTTACCCATTTCTTCGCATCCATCCTGAACGGGATAGAGAATATGGCAGTGGACAACGGATACTTTATCATCATCACCACTTCACACGAATCCTACGAATATGAAAAAAGAAATATTGAGAATTTAGTCAATATGCGGGTAGAGGGTATCATCGCCTGTCTGTCCCAAGAAACTACAGATTATACTCATCTTGCTGCCCTGAAGGATATTAATATGCCACTCATCCTCTTCGACCGTGTTTGCCTGACCGACCAATTTTCTTCGGTAGTAGCAGATGGAGTGCAATCGGCACAAATGGCTACCCAACATTTATTGGATACTGGTAGTAAACGAGTGGCTTTCATAGGAGGAGCTAACCATTTGGATATTGTGACAAGAAGAAAACACGGTTACCTGGAAGCTCTCCGTGACAATCATATTCCCATTGAAAAAGAACTGGTAATCTGTCGGAAAATAGATTATGAAGAGGGCAAAATAGCAACGGAAGCTTTGTTATCCCTTCCTCAACCTCCCGATGCCATTCTTGCCATGAATGACACATTAGCCTTTGCCGCCATAGAAGTTATTAAAAGTCACGGCCTTCGCATTCCGGAAGATATAGCTATCATCGGTTATACAGACGAACAACATGCCAACTATGTAGAACCGAAACTATCGGCAGTATCACATCAAACCTATAAAATGGGAGAAACGGCTTGTCGTTTATTAATAGACCAAATCAAAGGGGATAGAACAGTCAGACAAGTAATCATTCCGACAAATCTGCAAATCAGGGAAAGTAGTAGAAAGAAATAATAAAAACGGTTTATCAACCTGCGGAGAGACGGGGATTCGAACCCCGGATACCCTTTAGGGGTATACACGCTTTCCAGGCGTGCCTCTTCAACCACTCGAGCACCTCTCCTTGTTCGGGGCGCAAAAGTAAGGGAAGTTTTTGGAATTACCAAATGTTCGGGCAAATAATATTAAAAGTCCGTTCAAGCAACCAATACCGGAACGGACTTTCAACACTCAATAAAACATACTTATCATTACCGTGATCTGACTTCCCGTCTCATGAATATGACATACGAAAGGGCAAAACAGATAACAGTAGCTGCAATCAGTCCGGTGAGCTGCGGCCACACCACCAAAAGACTCTGTCCCAATGGCAGCGGGCTGGGAATGGCCCCTTGAACCTGCTCCATAGTAAGCGGCCCTAAACTTCTGACGGAAGGCATCAGCAGCGTTGTGGTCGCCTCATTGAACAGTTCGCTAGGTGCCAGGCGCATCAGACCGAGAATAAATTTCTGGTAACTGACTATCTGATAAGGAGATGCCAGCTGCGAAGGGCTCAACGCCTTGGCAACCAGGTTGACAATCATCGTATAGAACACGCTGAAAAACAACCATACCGCCACCGAAGCCAATGCCGAGGTGGCCGCCTGACGGAAACAAAGCGAAAACAGAATGGCCAGATTCAGCCAGAATGCCACATAGAACACACTGATTATGAGAAAGAATACAATCCTCCAAAATTCTTCTGCTGTGGGAGGAATGCCTATCGCTATCAACCCACAGCCCATTACGAGGAATCCCAGTACAAACAGCATTATACCTATCACAATCAATGCAGCCACGAACTTGGCATTGATAATGCAATCACGATGAACGGGCTGTGACAGCATACGGCTCAACGTCCCCTTGTTCTGTTCCGAATTTATAGCATCGAATCCCAGCGCAATCCCCAACAACGGCCCCAGAAAGTTGATAAACTGCACAAAAGAAGGCAATGTGCCGTCCGAGGCTGTGAACAACTTCAAGAAAAGGAACGAACCGTCCGGGTCATTGGGCTTGATGGCGGCACCGATGTTGGTAAGCGAGGTATAGAGTGAGCCCATGCACGTAAGCAAAATGATTCCCATCAAGATAATGAACCGCCAACTTTTCACATGGTCGGATATTTCCTTGTTGACGACTACCCAAAAAGGATAATTGACTTTATTCATGCCTTTCTCCTCCTTCCTCCATATAATGGTTATAAATATCAGATAATTCCTGATGCTTGTCCTTCAAATCAGACATATCAATCAAGGTGACCAGCTTCCCACTGTTGAACAGTCCCACGCGGTCGCAAACTTTCTGCACCTGGTCCAGGTGGTGGGAAGAGAACAAGACGGTCAGTCCCTCCTTCCGGCTCAACTGCCTGATGAGCTCGATGAACTCCTGAACACCGGCAGGGTCTATTCCCGAAGTAGGTTCATCCAGGATTATAATTTCCGGATTTTTGATAAGCACGTCCGCCAGTCCCAATCGCTGGCGCATACCGCGCGAATATTTCCCGGTCTTCTTTTTCATCTGTCCGGCAAGCCCCACATGCTCCATCAACTCCAGCGCCCTGACTTTCGCTTCGGCATCCGAAATGCCATTGAGACGCGCAGTATATATAAGGTTTTCCGGACCGGTCATGTCATCATAAAACCCCACATCTTCGGGCAGATAGCCTATTTTCCGCTTTACCTCGATAGGATGCCTGGTAGAGTCGATACCGCAAATCTCCACAGAGCCGGAAGTGGGTTCCGTCAGTCCCAGCATCATCAGGATGGTAGTTGACTTGCCGGCGCCGTTTGGCCCCAATAATCCGAAAATCTCCCCTTTACGGATAGTCAAGCAAATGCGGTCTACGGCAGTGAAGCGCCCATACTGCTTGGTCAAGTCTGTCAATGCAATCACTCGCTCGTCCATGCTCACCTCCTTCCATATTTACGGAACAGATAGCATACGGCACCTATGGCAACGATTATTATCAAAACGCCCACCCATCCCCATATCATCGGGGTTTTCACGGCAATGCGGAATTGGGCGTCTGTATTCACTTCAGGAGTTTTGGCCGTCATGGTAGCCACATAATCTCCGGGCAATGCCTTTTTGGATGCTTTCATGGTAGCTACGACATTGGCCGTTTCCCCCGCCTTCAGCATATCAATCTTCGAAGGCTCAAAAGACACTTCCCAGTCCACGGGCTTATTGGCAGAAAGCTGGATATCTTTCAACAATGAAGAGCCGGTATTCCGGACCACCAACTCGATACGCTTCACATCTCCCGCTGTGATTTCGGTACTCAACAATCCTCTGGGCGTGGACAATTCCATCTCGTAGGAACCCGTGACAACAACTTCCAGCTCCAAGTCGGCAGAAGTCGTACCGGTAGCCGCACGTACCGGAATCTTGTAATTGCCGGCTTCCACATTGGCGGGAGGGACAATCTCTATACTCACATTCTGGCTGCTGTTCGCTTCCACCTGGGCAGAAGTGGCCTGCTTATAGTTGGGCTTGAACACGACACTCCAGCCTCTGGGGGCATTGGCCATCAGCGCATACAGCTGCTGGTCGGCCGTCTGGTTTTTCAAAGTGGCATTGAAGGTAAAGGTGGACTTGGAATTGCCCTGCATATTGGGCTGGTCGGTAGTGAACTCGGTCTGGTAAGTTCCTTTCTGGGCCACGACCACCTCCAGCGGCAGTTTGGTTTCTCCGGCAAATACTGTGAAATGATAACTTCCTTTATTTACTTTTAGAGGAACTTCCACTTTCAAATTGAACGTTTTCTTTTCCTGGGGCAGTACAGAAAGCTGGCTGAGGGTCCAGCCGCCTGACTTGATTTCATGCTTCCAACTGCCCGGCAATCCATTGACCGAGAGATTTGCATTTGTAATCCCGTCCGTATTGTTAATCAAATCAATGCTGTAATCAAT